>JAESFL010000061.1_pt1 | contig 131735 bp, 105 predicted proteins | sample 9269401 | NCBI WGS metagenome assembly JAESFL01 (sample SAMN14506025, study PRJNA617098) | algae metagenome | isolation source: Gloeocapsa sp. UFS-A4-WI-NPMV-4B04 and co-occurring heterotrophs from desert... | place: USA: Utah | collected 2006-10-01 | reverse complement strand
GAACGCGCAAATCGAGCGAGAGGGGTGTCGACATGGCGGCCTGCCTCCTTGCGGCAGGCCGTCTGAATCACGCTCACGTCTCGCCGGGAAGCTCAAACCGATTCAAACCGCTCGGATCACGCTCTAGACGATCCAGGAGCGGCTCTCGCTGGCTCCTCATGTGTCACGACCGCGTAGACGACGATGTCCTGCCGCTCACCCACGATTTCCTGTCGCTGATGTTGGGGGTGCGCCGTTCAGGAGTGACCGAGGCACTGCACGTTCTCGAGGGCGTGGAGATCATGAAGGCGGGCCGTGGCGTGATCACGGTGCTGAACGAGGCTCGTCGTGGCGAACCCCTGGACCTCGAAGACGAAGCAGTTCACCACCAAGGCATAAGTTAAGCGTCGCAATTCGTCGTGTTGTTCATCCCAGATGTCTTCTGATCAAAATCGTACATAAGCTGCCTTGCTTTCGCTTTGTTCGAAATCGTACAAATAGCGTCTTACTGAGGCTGTCACTTAAGCTTCATGCACCCCGGACAGAGACGTTTCGCGTGTCCAGAGGCATCAACTTCCAGCCCATTCCCGTGCTCATCGACGGCTTTGATACGGAGGGCCAACGTGTGCTCGCGGAGGGGGAGCTTTGTGCCGTGCTGACTCGCCTCGATGGCGATGCCCATGATCCGGAGATGAAGGGCTGGTGGCACCTTGAGGCAGCTTTGGACACTGCGCCGTCCCGGGTACCAACTTCTTCGCGACTCTGGACGAGGCAAAGGCTTGGGTGCAGGCTCGTCTCGCGACCAGCCAATCCCTCAGCTACGCCGAGCTCTAGGCTCGTCTCTGCCTAAGCCTGGGACGGAAGCACGTCTCGGACAGCCACTCGATCCAGCGCGTTGCCGTCCTGATCGACGATGGTGATGACCCCCGTTGTCGGATCGAGCCCGAGCGGCCATTCGGGATCCAGGAGACGGCGAGCCTCCGTCTCGGCCCAATTCCGCGCGGTCGCGAGGTCCGGCAGTTCCACGCCGCAATGGTCGGGCGTGATGCCCTCGGCCCACGCGAAGTGGAAAAAGAAGCGCGGGATCGCGTTCAAAGCGTCGATGGCATACGCCAATCGCGCCTCGGTTTCGCCGGCATCTCGGGTGCAGGCGATGGTGTGCTCGACGGACCTGCGCTCGGCCCTTGCCGCTTCGACGAGAATGGCGGCAGTCCGGATCAATCGCTCGCGCGCGTCTCGTTCCTGCTGAATGTCTGTCACAGGTTTGCTCAATGATTGAACCCATCATAGACGAGGTTCCGCAGCGCGCGATTAACCTGTGAGAACGGCTATCGGCCTTCGTTGCCCGACCGCGCCCAGCCGGTTGGGGAACTCAGCACATTTCGCCGCCAGAAGAGCCGGAAGATCCTGAATTCCGGCGATGCATCTGCAGGATCTCACCGCCGCTCGGTGCGTTGCATTCTTGGGGCAACACGGGCCGTCCACGCAAGAAGCGCTCAGGCATCGGTGCGCGGCAGTTCAGGAATGAACGCCCCGACCATCACGATCGGTCAAGATCGTCCCCTGGATTGGCTCTTTCCGACCTGTCCGAAGCAGCCGTGACCTCGTCCAAGCGTGGACAGCGCAGATCGGCGCTGCCTTGACCTTGCATTCGGGTACACCGGGAGCGCAATCCGTTCGGATCGTAGGTAAGGATCAGGGTCCCGGCGGCCGTTCTCCTCCCGAAGTCGAAACCGCAGTCAGGGCAAACGACGTCCTCGCCCCTTGTCCAGTCCGGATCGGTCGCAGCCATCGCCAAATCTCCTGTGCTCCCCGTTGGCGCCAACGGCGCAACCCGTTCGTTGGCAACCGGTTCCTGCAGGAATTCTGCCGCCGGGGCGTGGCCGGACCGCGCGCGAACGCCGAGGGCACTCCGCGCGATCGGGCTCTCAGCGACCCATAAGGGCGACCGGGCGCGACACGCGGCCTTACATAAGGCCCGAAGTTCTGTATGGTGGTGCGTATCACCGGCAACCGAGTCTAGGCGCCGGTGGCTGAGAGACGTTTGTGCTCCCGCCTATTGCGCGGAAGCAAACATGATCACCTCTCGTCGCTCCAGGAGCAGTCCGTCCAAGATCTTCCAGCTGTGGGTCCTCTCGCCACATTCAGAAGCGGCGCCTCAGCGCAAGCTCTCGGCCGCGAGTACCAATCAAGCTCTCCCGATCAAAGGTCGAGTTCCCGCTCTGACCCGAGCAGACGCCGAACCCGCGCAGGTGGTTCCCCCGCCGGCTGCAAACGCCCTGAAGGGGCGGGTCCGCGAAAGCGGACCTGCATCCAGTTCACATCCCCAGGAGGACGCCTTCGAGCTTCCGGGCACCCAGGCGACGACCCGTTCCGTCCAGGCTCCACCGGAACGTTCCGATGGTTGATGAGCCCACGAGTCTCGACGACCATCGGGGAATGATGGCGCAGAAGGCGACAGACCTGCGCCGGATGCGGGCCGAGGTGGAGGCAGATCAACGAGCCCTCAAGGAGCGCCAGGATGCGCTGGAGGCCATGCTCGTCGCGTTGCCTGCTACGACCTGGTCCGAGGCGGCCGAAAAGGTTCGATATCTCCTGGGCCTCCTCGCGACGACACCTGCGGCCGAGGATCCCCGGCGACGGCAACTCATTCAGGATGTTCTGTCCGACTTCGACAGGCTCCTGAGCGCGGATCAGACCTCCGCGCATTCTGACCAGAGCTGACCTTCGGCTCGACCCACCAGCAAGGACGACCAGATGTCAAAGGGACAGCAACGCAGCGGCCGGGAAGCAGAAAAGCCCAAGAAGACGCAGGCCAAGGCTACCGCTTCGGCACCGTCGCGGTTCCTGGAGGTGCCCAAGGCGACTACACCGGCGCGCGCTCCAGCCACACGAAAGGCATGACGATGCGGATCGTCGGATCGCCCCTTTGGTCGGCGGCCATCGTGCTGGTCCTGTCTGCTGCACCCTGTGCCTCGGCCGAAGGCGCCGCAGGCAAACAACGAGCCGCAGGTGAGCTCGCGAAGGGGCAACAAACGGGTCGAGATGCCATGATCTCACCGGTCGTCGGCGGATCGGACGCCGATATGCAGGAACGCTACCTTGCCGCCCGCAAGGCAACCGAAGCGCGGGAGCGGGACTGGGACCGCAGGATGAAGCAGTTGACGAAGGATGTTTGTACCGGGTGCTGATCGGCAGATGGCGTATCAACACGGAACACCGATGACACTCCACGGTGCACAAAGCTCGGAAGGATCGCAACGATGCTGCGTGACGGCGTTCGAGTCTTGATCGAGAACCAGTGGACTTGCCTCTCATATGTCGGCAGTGGCTTGGTCTTTGCCTTCTTCTTGTACCTCATCGCCATCATTTGACCCTCGATGGTGCTACGATCTCAGGTGACGGAAGACGTGAGCATGTTATCTCAAGAGTTCGGCTACGATCGATCAGTTCGGTCCGCGAACTGTCAGCTGTCGCAGCCAGGGCGATGGGCATGTTCGACCTGGTCGGCTTTGCATCTCGCGGGACGTAGCACATCGCCGGGTAATGAAGGGCAGCCCCGAGAGTTTTTCGGCGCGCTGAGGAGATCGTCGGGGGGCCCTACCATGGACGGAGAGAAAGCATGAACAAAGTCACGGCTATCGCTCGGCGCATCCGGGCAGCGCTTTTCCGAGCCTCCACGGGAGCAAAGGTCACGCCATCCACACCTCCGCGCGTAAAACTCGCAGGCCGGCGTGGATATGGTGAGGACGGGACTCCCACGCAAAACGGCTGAGGATCCGCCCCTGCCCGGACGGCAAGCGTGAGAACTCCGGTACTCGGATCCGTCGGGCGCGTGCAGTTCGACCTTCAGGTCTCGCCGTCAGCATTGATGGCATGCAGGATCTTGATGGTGGCGGCCCAGCTCAGCTCCACCTCCAGATACAACATGGCCCGTCCGTTCTCCCGGACCTCGATCCGCATGATGCCGGCGCTGTGCCGCTTCCCGCCGATATCGCTCAGGTCTTCGCTCCTCCCCTCCCCGCTGCTGAGCGGGGTCAGCAGCTCGCCGGGCGGGATCTCCAGTGCGCGAGCGAGAGCGTCCACGTAAAGCCGATGCCGTGGAAAACTTTTCCCCGTGGCGTATTGCCAGACGCTTACGCCGCTCAGCCGAGCATCGCGTGGAAGATACGCCCGGGCGCGCTCGGCCACGACGCCGTAAGCGAGATTCCGGTCGCTGATGGCCGATAGGAGACGGTGGGCGAAGGCCGCTCTCATTTCGGGACTATGGCCCTTCGCGCGCATGAAGCATCAGCTCTCTAGTCGACCATGTTGAAGATCAAACGGGCTTGTGCGTTTCGCTTCTTGTGCTGGTACATGGCCAGATCGGCTGCGCTGATCAGCGCGTCCAAATCCCGATCGGGGACGATCTCGGCAATGCCGATCGATATGCTGAGGGGAAGCGTCAGTGCCCCGCTGACGAGCGGCTGCTCGGCGACGACGAATGCCAGTTCCGCGGCCTTTTCCCGAGCCCTGTCGAGGGACAGGTCGCACAGCACGACGACGAACTCATCTCCTCCCAGCCGGGCGACCGTATCGGTCGCCCTCACGTTCGATCGCAATCGGTCGGCAACCGTCCTGAGGAGGAGGTCGCCGACCAGATGCCCGAACGTGTCGTTCACGACCTTCAGCCGATCGACATCGATGTAGAGGAGAGCGGCCGATTGGTTCTTCCGGAGAACTCGTGCACGAGCGCGCACAAGCTCCCGTTCGAGTCCACGGTGGTTGTAGATGCCGCAAAGCGGGTCGCGTTCGCTCAGCTTCTTGAGCGCCTCCATCCGCCGACGAGCGATGGCCAGGCGGCGAGCGAGATGCCATGCGCTCGTGTCGCGATGGTCTCGCGGCGATCGTTCGCCTGCCTTCTGAGGGCGGTGCAGCATGTCGGCACCCGTCATCTGATGGTCATAGCTCGTGCCTCTGCTCGCAGGCCCGTCAGGCGCCTGCCCGCGCCGGTGCTTCTTGAACCCGATTATACGAGTCCTCGATGCGCACGATGTCGTCCTCGCCCAGATAGGAGCCGGTCTGGACCTCGATCAGCTCGAGGTTGATCTTGCCTGGGTTCTCGAGACGATGAACGGCGCCAATCGGGATGTAGATCGATGAGTTCTCGTGCAGGATCTGCTCGTTGGTTTCGACGGTGACCTTGGCTGTCCCTTTCACGACGATCCAATGTTCCGAACGGTGAAAGTGCTTCTGGAGAGAGAGCTTGCAGCCCGGAGACACGACGATCCGCTTGACCTGATGGCGGTCGCTCAGATCGATGGATTGATAGGACCCCCAGGGACGAAACACGCGTGCTCCCATCTCGGTCAGGTTCGGCTTCCTGCGACGAAGGTCTGCCACGAGCGCCTTCAAGCTCGCGGCATCCTCCCGCTTGCCGACGTAGACGGCATCCTCTGTCGTGATGATGGCCAACCCCTCGACCCCCACCGCGGCCGTGAGGACGCGGTCCGACATGATGAGGTTGTTTGCCGAGTCCTTTGCGATCGCCGGACCCCTGAGGACGTTGTCGCCCGTATCCTTGTCGGACAAAGCCCAAACGGCATCCCAGCCGCCCACGTCGGACCAATCGAACGTGGCCGGCAGGACGGCGATCGAGGGCGAGCGTTCCATGACCGCGTAGTCGATCGACAGGGCCTCTGCGCGCCGGAAAGCCTCCTCGTCGAGCACGAGGAACGAGAGGTCGCGGACGGCGGCTTTGACGGCCTGACCGGCCGCCTCCTCGGTCGCCGGATCGCTGTCTGCGTATTCCCGCAGGAGGGTGCTCGCCAAGTAGACGAAATTTCCCGAGTTCCAGAGGTAGCCTTCCGAGACGTACCGGGCCGCCGTCGCGGCATCGGGCTTCTCGACGAAGCGCTCGACGGAGCGGATGACGCCGTCCCGATCCGAGGGACGCATCTTGATGTAGCCGTACACGGTTGCCGGGTGGTCGGGCACGATCCCGAACGTCACGATGCTGCCATCCCTTGCCGCCTCGGCCGCGTCCACGCAGCAGCGCACGAAGGCGGGCATGTCACGAATGACATGGTCAGCCGCGAGAGCGACCACCACCGGGTCGGATCCGGAGCGGTGAGCCGCGTAATGGGTGCCGGCCGCTATGGCCGGTCCGGAATCCCGCCGGACGGGCTCGAGGAGAATGTCGATGTCGCATCCGACGGCTGAAGCCTGCTCGGCCACGAGGAAGCGATGCTCCCGGTTCGTGATCACGATCGGCTTATCGAAAACCGCCTCGTCGCTGACGCGCAGGAGAGTCTCCTGGAACGTCGACAGAGGTCCGAACAGCTCGAGGAACTGCTTCGGCCGGGCGTCGCGCGAAGCAGGCCAGAGGCGGCTCCCGACACCGCCGGAAAGAATGAGGGGAACGATCTTGGACATTGTCAGCTCCCTATCCGTCCACATTGCGTGGAGCAGTTGCCGTCTAGAGCTGTTTCCCTGACGTGGGCTCAGCTCTCGTTCTTTGGTGGTCGCGTTGCTCTGACGTGAACTGGATCCACTTCACGAGATCAACGCTCTAGCCTTTGGGCTCCGACCGGGACGCCTCACGTGCATGGACGAAAGACGGATCGAGCGGCGCGGGACTTGTCCTCAGTTCTGCAGCGCCTCAAGCGCGATGCCGGCCAAGGGATAACCACTCGACTTCGCCTTGCTCAGCCAAAGGACCGCCTCGCGCTGGTCCTTTGGGACACCGAGACCATCGGCATAGAGGAGGCCCAGCCGGTGCTGCGCCTCCGGCAAGCCGATCTCCGCCGCTTGGCGAACGTAACGGGCGGCGAGCCAGAGCTTCGGCATGGACGTATCGGCGAAGTAGATCTGGTTCGCCACCGACAGCATGGCCTGTGCGTTCCCGCTGTTCAGCACCTCCCGGAGGGCCTCGGACGCTTCCGAGCCGCTCTCGCCCAGCGATCCGCTCTCAGCCAGGAGAGCCGCAAGTGCTTGCGACGCGCCGGCGTGTCCCTGAATGGCAACGGAGCGCAGTTCGTTGACGGCTTCGGCTTTCTGCTGGGCAGGTCCGGCAAGCTTCCCGAGCGCGTCACGGTACACGGCCTCAAGGCTTCCATACCGCTTGGCAGCGGCGAGAATGTCCCGCGAGGCGAGGCGCTCACCGCCATTGGACCATGCCTTCTCGAGGGCGACCGCGACCGCCTTGTCGGCGTTCTTATCGATCGTCCCAGCTATGCGGCGCCACTCCGCCGCGGCGGCAGGATCGCGCCGTCCTTCGCGCCCCAGTTCGAGCGCGACGATGACCCGCGGCAATGTTCTGACGGCGCGGACCTGCTCAAGGCGCGTGAGGAGCTTACGTGCGCCGGCCGTGTCGATCACGCCGCCGCGGCCCGTCGCAAGCGCATACAGCAGCTGTTCGATGCCCCGCTGACTGCCATCGGCGGCCGCGGACCGCAGCAGTTGAAGCGCTTTCCTGTGATCGACTGGCGTGCCGATTCCTTGATCCGCCATGGCGGCGGCAACGTTTGCCGCGGAAGCAGCGCCGGCAGCCGCCTCCTTAAGGAAGACCTGGTAGAACGCGGCCGCCTCCTCACCCAGCACGGACGGGTCGTCGGCGAGGCGCGAGGCCAGGAGCCGGATCGAGGGGCGGTAGCCCGCCTTGGCGGTCTCCTTCAGAAGGCGCGTACCCTGCTCCTCCTGACCGGCCTCGCAGTAGAGAAGCGTTACGGCGCGGACATAGGCGGCCTGAACGGCGGGATCGACGTTTCCGACATCCTTGGCTCTCGACCGCTGCGCCGCCTGCAGCTGGGGCGGCGCGCAAGCTACGACCGGCGCGGCGGAGCGCGGCGCCGCCGCTGCGGCGCCGGGTGCGGGTTGCTCGGCTTGCTGCGGCACGGCAGCAGCGCGGGGCGCCGTGGGCGAGGGCGCCGGCTGCCCAGCTGCAGGGCGGGGGGCCGCAGCGGCGGCCGGTCGAGCCGGTCTCTCGGTCGATGCCGCCCCTCGACTCTCCTGGGCCCACGCCTCCGAAGCCAAGAGGGGTGCGGCCCCAAGGGCGAACACGATCATGGTCCCGCAGAGCCCGGTCCGGGTCAACGAAAGGGAGCGGCGTTTCTCTCGATGGATCATCATCTTCACTCCACGGGTTTCTGACTGGCGGTTGTTGCGGCTTTCGCCCACTTCTCGGCTTCCGCGAGATTGACCGGGACGCCAAAGCCGACCGTTAGGGCGGAGCTCAACTCTCGCATCGCCTTGGCGTCGCCGCCGTCGGCAGCACGCTTCATCCAGCGGGCGCTCTCGCTGGCTGAGAGCGACACACCGAAGCCGGAGGCATAGGCCATCGCGATTTCCCGCATGGCGATTACGTCGCCGCTCTCCGCGGCGCGCAGCAGCCATTTCGCACCGTCCTCTGCCCGGATGGCGGCGCCCCGCCCTCTCTGCAGCGCCACGCCGAGTTCCCTCATCGCCCGCGGGGAGCCGGCATTCGCCGCGTTCTCAAGAAGCGCCAGGATGCGGTTCGACAGTTCCTCGCCGATCTGCAGGTGAAGCGAGAAGGCCTGTGCCGCGTCGATCGGCGCCTTTTGGTCCCCGCCCGCAAAGGCCTGCTCGAACCAACCCATGGCCTGATCGACCTCGCGATACGTGCTGGCCTGCTTGATCTCAGCATTGCCGAGATCCCGCATCGCCTCGACGTGCCCGGCATTGGCGGCACGGATGAGATATTCCCGAGACTCGGCCCGCTCGTCAGGCCCTCCGATCCCCGTCTCCAGGGCGCGGCTCACGAGGTAGAGGGCGTTGCCATCCAGATTCGGCATCTGCCGTGCACGTGCGAGCCAGAACCGGGCCCGGTCCGTCCCTTCCGTACCTGGCAGGGTTGCGTAAGCCATGGCGAAGCGGACCATCACTTCTCCTTCACAGATCCGCATCGACTCGGCCCGCCGCAGCCAAGTCCACCGCTCGGCCTCGGACGACGAACCCAAGGCGAGCGCGATGATGGCCCGCGGGCTGCCGGCCATGGCCGCATTCCGCAGCCAATCCATGCTCCCGCGCCTGGATTCCCGGAGCTCGTCTTCGTGGACATGGCCGAGCTCCAACATCGCCTCGACGTTGCCGACACTTGCCGCGCGGATGAGGAGCTGTACGCCCTTGTCACGGGCGCGCGGCAGACCTGGACCGCCACGGAGGTAGAACTTTCCGACCTCCGTGAGCACGTCCGCGTCGCCGTCGAACACCGCGCCTTCCAGCAGGGCCTGGGTTGTCAGAGAGCCCGTCGGGCCCGACGGCGTCGCAAGGTTGGCGCGCGCCAGCGCCAGAAGCGCGCTGTTGCGTCCCTTTCCGGGGCTCAGCGCCCGTGTCCGCCAGAACTCCATCTCGCTCGGATCGGGCTCCGTGCCGAGCCCGTCCCGATAGGCAACGGCCAGATCGACCATGCTCGGACGGTCGCCCGCGAGGGCGGCGCGTCGGAGATAGGCGAAACGCTCGCTCGCCCGAGGCCCCTGTTCCTGGGCGATCTGCCGCGCAAGGGTCTTCAGGCTCGCGACGTCGCTCGTCGCCGCGGCCCGTTCGAGCCACAGGCGAGCGAGGCGCGGATCCGGCGCCGTGCCGATGCCGCAGGCATAGAGCTCGGACATGAGCCGCATCGCCTGACCGCTGCCGTTGTTGGCAGCGCTCCGAAGCTGCGAACGTATACGCTCCACGTACGGCTGGAACTCGCCGCGCTCCAGAGCCGCGTCAGCAAGTTGGACGAGCGCTTTGGAGTCGCCAAGCGCGGCTGCCCGCTCCAGGATCGCAAGGCCGCGTTCCGGGTCCGGTTTGCCGACGAGACCGTCGAGGTAGGCCCTCCCAAGCTCCGTGATGAATTCCGGGCGGGCGTCGGGCAGATCGTTGATCCTGGCGAGAGCCGCGACATAGGCATTGTAGTCCGGGGCAGTGCCGAAATCGCCGCGATGAAACCGGGCCAGCAGCCAGAGAGCCGCTACATCTCGCGCGTCACCGGCACGGGACAGCCAGCGCACCGACTTCGCCCGGTCTGCAGTGACGTTGTCGCCGAACAGGTAGATCTCACCGAGCATCCGCATGGCGCGGGCCGAGCCCTCGTCCGCCGCGAAGGTCAGGAGCTCGATCGCATGGCGGATGTCGAAGTTGAGGAGTGTTCCGGTGCGATACCGTTCCGCGAGAAGAAGCGCCGCATCGACGTCGCGGAGCCGGACGGCCGCCTCGTACCAGCGCGTGGCGAGGGCGATGTCCGCCGCGCCGCCCGCGCGCGCTTCGATCACTATTCCGATCTTGCGAACGGCGCTGCAGTCCCCTTTGGCGAGCTCGCCGTGGAGCATGCCGAGCGTGATCCGAGCCAGCTCCTCGATCGCCTTGGGCGCCGTGGGGCCCAGAGCACCGCTGGCCCGAAGGTCCAGGAGCCGGATGGCACCGTCTGCATCTCCGAGGGCAGCGGCCTGCGTGAAGGCGCGGCTCGCTTCGGTGAGGTCCACAGGGACATGCCGCCCCTTCTGGTGGAGATCGCCGAGGGTCACGAGAGCGGGCGCATGGAAGGCCGCCGCAGCCTCACGGATGAGCGCCACGCCGCGGGTGACGTCGACTGGACCCGCGGACGGGTCGAGGAGCATCTGGCCGAGCTGATGCGTGGCTGCCAGACGCTGCGGCCCGTTTCGCTGCATCAGGTACTCGAACAGCTTGCGCGCGATCACGCGGTTGCGCGGTACGAGGGATGTTCCGCCTGCCTGTCGCTCCGCCGCAACGAGCAGGCTCTCGTCGTCGAGATCTATGGGCTCGCCGTTCCAGCGCGCCCAGTTGCGCTCGGCCTTTACGTCCGTCGTGGGGACCCGGCAGATCGTCGCGTAGTCGGTGTCGGGTGACAGATAGGATCTCAGCGGCCCAAGGTCGTTGGCGGCTGCGGGCGATTTGCCCGCGGTCAGGCATGCCAGTGCAACGAAGGCGCTCAGAGCTTGGATGGTAGAACGGTGTCTCATGTGTTGTCCCCCTGGTTGGCGCGGAGGGAGCACAGGCGCAGCTCAAGGGCGGAGCCCACTGCGGCGCCGAGTACTTCGACCTCGGACAGTATTTCGTTTGGATCAGGCGAAAGGCTGGTGACGAACCGCGACCGTGCCTGCGGCACCCCGGGAGCACCAAGCGCCACCGTTTCGCTCGCACCGTTGGCATAGCGGAGCCGGAGGGTGACCGTCCTGACTTGGGCGTCTCCGGTTCCGACTACGAGGGCGGTATCCGGAGCCGCGTAGCGAATTCCGCCCGGGAGCTTGAAACTGCCCGCGTTCAATCCTGCTGGGCGCCCGGCCTGCCAGAGCACATTGGTTTCCGAGCAGGGGATCTTCAGCGCAGGGAGGATCTGACGCATCGCCAGCAGCGACTGCATGTTCGGACTGGTGTCCAGGGGAAATTCCCACACGAGATACCGGGGCGCCATAGAGGCGAATCCCGGCGATGTCACGAGCGCAAGCAGCGTGTCGTAGACCGAGTCGTCGGCGCCGGATGCGTTGTTGACGGACAGACCCGTCATCTCGCTCAAGAAGCCCGCAAAGTTGGCGAGAGGCGACGCGGATAGGTGGCTGCCCGCTACCACGACCGTGGGCCGTCGATTGGACGGTGTACCGGTATCGTCGGCAGCAACGGGGTCCGCGGTCGTGCGGAAGAGCGGCGCCGTTTCGGGCTTGAGGACCTGCTGGCAAGCCCGCTGCAATTGATCCGAGGTCGAAGAACGGTGCTCGACCATGGCGATCTGAGCAGTGCGATGGACCTGCCGCGGCAGAGCGCTTCCAAGCGGGTCCGCCAGGATGAGGCGAGCCACCTGCTCGGCGGCGTACCGCGCTCCTTCCGGCCGCCAGATCCGATCGCGCTTGAAGTAGAAGCTTTCCGCGAGGACAGGTTTGTCGAGGACAGCCCCAAGATCCGCCACCGCGATGCCGGCGGCGCGCAGTTGAGCCGCCACTCTGCGATAGCTCGCAAGTGCGCTCTTGCGGCTGAAGGACCTCTGGTTCGGGTCCTCGGGATCGAGGCTCCCGTGTAGCGTCAGGCCTTTCGGCGGGACGGGGAGCGCAATGAGCTGCGATCCATGCGCCGCCAGGAGCTTGCCGAGCTGCGCCACGAAGGCAAGGGTCTCACCGTTCAGGTCGTAAACGTCGGTGAGGTCTTTGGGCACCTCGAAATACGCATCGGCCGTCCCTCGAGCGAGGGCGACCCGCCCGGAGTCGAGGTAAATCCGCGGGGGGCAGGCCTCCGTTGCCGCGAAGGCCGGGTTCCCCAAAAGGAGCGTGGCACACGCCAAGCCCGTCAAGAATGATGTCTGCGCTTGGATCCACATTCCAAGGCCCCCCTTAATTCGCGCCGAGTTCGCGTTTGACGACTTGAAGGTCGGACAGCGCCGAGTCGCGCCCACCGGCCACAGCTTTCTCGAGCCAAGTCCGGGCCGCATGAAGGTCCCGGTTCGGCGTTCCGTTCTGGGCCAAAGTCACGCCAAGCCGGAACATCGCTCCGGCATGGCCCGCTTCCGCGGCCCGCTTCAGAAGCTCGAGGCTCTTCGCCGGATCCGGTCGGATCGGTCCTCCGGCTTGAAACACTCTGGCGAGTTCGATCATGGCTTCGGCATCGCCCGCTTTCGCAGCTCGCTCCAACCACACCAAACCGGCCGCCGAATCCGGGTCCGATCCGATTCCGGCAATCAGGAAGCGCCCGACCGCAGTCATGGCCGTGGCGGAGCCCAGCTGAGCCGCCCGGAAATATTCCTTCAGGGCGAGTTCCTGACCGCCCTGCCCTCCGCCGCCGGAGGCCAGGAAGGCCGCAAGCGCTTCGATGGCGTCGACATCGTTGGTGTCGGCCGCGCGGCTGAGCCAGAGGCGCGCCAGAGCCGCGTCGCGGGGGATGCCGATGCCCTGCGCATAGGCCGAACCAACGAGGATCATGGCCGCGACATCGCCGAGCTTGGCAGCCCGCAAGTAAGACGCTGTAGCCTTGGCGGGGTCGCGCGGCGTTCCCTCTCCCCGCTCATGCGCCCGGCCGAGCCCGAGGGCTGCGGCGGCGTTCGTCGGATCAGCGTCGAGAACCTCGGCGTAGATCGCGAGCGCGCGGGGGAAATCCGCGCCCTTGCCTCGGTCGGAGCGCAGGGCACCGGCGAGGGCGAGCCGGGCTGCGGTCGCTCCGGACTGTGCCGCCCGCTCGATGAGGGCGAGACCGTCGTCGGATGCGCGCGGAGTGCTCCGCCCGTCGAGAAGCGCCCGCCCGAGGATGAGCGTTGCCTGACTGTCTCCATCGGCGATGTTCTGGTCCAGGATCTCGCGGGCGTCGGCCCTGAAATCGGCATCGTCCTGTTCGAGGATTGCGGTGGCGATGCGATTCCGCTTCATCCGGTCGCTGCCCGCGAGCTCGGTCGCGAGGGCAAGCCAACGGCGTGCCGAAGCGATATCGCCGAGCCGGGCATCGGAGCCGAGCAGACGCAGGGCCGCGTCGAGATTGCCTTGTTGCGCGGCCGTCTCGAGCAAGCTGCGGCCATGCTTGACATCCCCGCGACGCTCGTAGAGAGCCGCCAATCGGGTTAGCCCCCGCACATCCTGCCGAGCCCAGGCCGCTTGGTAGCACTGCTCCGCCTCCTTCAAAGCTTCGCGGGTGCCGAGCGACAGGAGATGATCGCCGAGCTCCACCAGGGCTTCAGTGCTCCCGAGCTCTGCCGCCTGTCGCATCAGGAGCAGGGCCGCCGTTGTATCCTGCCGCACATCGCGACCCTTCGCGAAAAGGCGGGCAAGGGTCAGCAGCGCCTGCGGACTACCGCGATCCGCGGCGCTCTGAAGCCACTGGACGGCCGCTGCGGCGTCACGATCGTCCCCGGACTCGCGCAGCATGGATGCGAGCTTCAGCGTCGCATCGGTGCTCTTGCCCCCGGGATCGTTGTCGATCACGGAGCGGTAGAGTTCCTTCGCCCGCTCGATCGACGGAGCGACACCCCCGGTCCCGATGCGGAATGCGTCCGCCAGAAGCAACGCCGCGGGGATGTGCTTCAATCGGGTCGCCCGCTCGAGCGCCTCGATGCCCCGTTCCTTCGTCCGGGCATCGAAAAGAGCGGCATGGGTGAGAGTGCTGCGTCCGATCCAATAGTCGCCCTCGATGCTCCCAATCTCGGCCGCGCGCCCGAGCAGGATATGGGCGACTTCGATCGACGGCTTGGTTCGGGCGTGGCGCAGCAATCCGCGGGCGATGGCGACGAGATCGTCCCCGGCAATGGCCGATTCCCGCAGAAAGGCCAAAAGCCGGGATGCCACTTCGGGCTCGATGCCCTCGTGGGGTTTCACACCGGCACTACGCATATGGTCCAGGAGCTGCGCTCGGGCGTCCTCGGCCTCGGATGCACGGGACAACCATGTCAGTGCGGTCGCCTCGTCGAAACCCAGCGACCCTTTCAGAAGACCGTCCTGGGCAATCATCACCGCCGCATCAATGGATCCCGCATGAGCGGCGCGGTCGATCCACAGCCTCGCCTCCCCGAGATCCACCATGCCCTCATCGACCGACGCGAAGAGGCGGCCGAGGCGGAGAAGAGCGGCATCCGAACCCAATTCCGCGGCTCGCCGGTACCAGGAGGTGGCCCGGTTCGAGTCCTTCGGGACGAGGGCCCCCGTCCGGTTCATGTCTCCGAGCAGAAGGGCCGCGGCGGCATTGTCGTCTACGGCCTGGCGCTCCAGGCGCTTGAGGGTAACTTCCACCATCTCCCGACCGGCCGACGTGGTCGGGCCGAGGAGCGCCGCGAGCCGTTGACCGGCCGACGCGTCGCCGAGCCGGAAGGCTGTCCTGTAGAAGGATTCGATCATGGCGGGATCGGCCGGCGCAAATGCGCCGCTCTCGTAACCGGAGGCCAGAAGGTGGGCGGCTTCGCCGCTGCCGTCCTCCAGAGCCCGGCGGAGCAGACGCTCCGCCTGTGTCGCATCCGCCATGCCGCCGCGGCCGTCGAGGAACAGCTTTGCGATCCTCGTCGCGGCCTCGGCCGCCCGCGGACGGTCGCCACCCACGAGTACCTGGCTATAGGCCAGATGGGCCCCCGTGAGATCGGGGCGCTTCAAGGGGTTGCTCGCCGAAACGGGCACACCGTCCCGCAGGAGATCGCCGAGGCGCAGCTGCGATGCGGGATCGGATCTCTCCCGCAGCACCCGCACTTCCTCCCAACGTTCCAGTGGCGCGGGGGCCACCTGCTGCGCGAGAGCCGGATTGCCGAGAAGAAGCGCCGAGGCCAGCGCGGAATGAAGGAGAGCGGAACGAATGGATCTCACGACCGCCTCCAGAAGCAGGTTGCGTTTCCGCCGATGAACTCGTCGACGAGAGGCCGCTCAAGGCTCACCTTGGCCTCGAAATACCGGGTGAGCCGCGCATAGGGGAGCTGTTCGGGCGATCGCGCCGCGAAGGCCTCAAGGAATGCGAGATAGTGCCGGCCCGTGGGCCGCCGGGTCAGGTAGCCAAGATCCTGATCGGCGAAGTCTTCGTTCGGCCCCGGAATGTAGTTCTCGGCCGCGTAAGGTAGGGCGACGGCAGGCTCGATCAGCACGTTGGCGAAATAGCCGGCGAGCCGTGTCAGCGGGACCCCCTTCCGGTCCCCCTCCCCCGCAATCCCGGCGTAGAGGTTCTCGCCCCGCCCGGCGGCGACCTCCGCGATCAGCGTTAGGTCGGCGAGTGCCTGGCGGGTGTACCAACCTGCGCGGGCACCGCGGCGGGTTTCGAGGGGCAGGCTGCCATCCGCACGCGCATGGGCAACTGCGGCATCGAAGCCCTTCCGTCCGAGCTTGTAGAGATCATCGTCTCCGATCACCGACCCCCAGAGCGCCAGCACGCTGTCGGCCAGGATACGGTGGTTGTTGCGGTCCACGTCACCGTCGAAGCGCTTGTCGATGCGGCGCACGAGGCCGTCGATCCAGGCCTTGACCATCTCGGCGTCCCGAGGGGGCAGCGCCGGCTGCACCACCTGATAGGCGACGATCGTGGGGAGGAGGGTTCGTTTGAGAGCGTAATAGGCGTCGTGGACCACCTCCGTGTCCCGGAAGGCTCCTGCCTTGGCCCAGTTGACGAGAAGCTTCGAGAGATCGGTCCGCGAGTCGATCTCTCCAGCGAGGGCGCGTCCCGAGAGCACCATGACAGCCCAGGCGAATTGTTGGGAGGTCTGGTCTGTCCCGTACCCATCCGTCTGCCGAAGGCCCGTGACGGGTTCGAGGTTGGCCCAGGCCGGGTTCCGGCGAATGGCGAGGCATGACTCGCGTGCCGACCGGCTTTGGGTCGAGGCGAGCTCGGCCCGACGCTTCTCGACATCAAAAAGTCCGCGCCAAGACGCCTGCGCCGATCCGACTGGAAGGGCTAGCATCAGGAAGGCGAGAGCAAGGTTCCGACCACGCATCGACGTTCCCCTAGCTGTTTGGTTTGCGCTTGTAGGCGATGGATTGGAGCGAGCTGTCGACGTCGGTGCAGTCGTCGGAGCCGTTTGGATCGAAGAACGTGCCCGATCCGTCGTCGCCGAGGAGGCCCTGGTCGCGCAGCCCGCATTGATAGGCCGGGCGCTTCGGCCGGCAGGTGCTGCGAACCACGGCCCGCCCTGCAAGCTGAAGAATGTTCAGGGTCGCTCCCCCGACGTCCCCGGCATAGAGCCGCTTCGGGTTCAGGCGGATCTGGTTTTCGATCAGGGTTGCGCCGGTGACACCGGAGAGCGAGATGCCGCTGCTGTTCTGGGCGATTTCGTTCCAGCCCGCGCTCAAGGTCGTGACGGGCACGTAGGGGTCGAGTTCGTAATCGCGCGCGGCGCTCGCCTCACTTGCCCGAAGGTTCCCGATGTAGGCACCGATGCCGGCCCCCTGATTGTACCGGATCGTGTTGGAATAGATGCCGACATCCCAGCTGTTGCGAACCTTCACGCCGTCACGCTTGTTCTCGGAGAACTGGTTGGCGACGATCAGATTGCAGGAGCTCTCGAAGAGCGTGATCCCGTCCTGCTTGTTCTTGAAGGCCGTGTTCGCGTAGATGATGTTGTCGACGCTGTCGCGATCCAGCATGAACCCCGAACCGGCGTGCTCCAAAGCAACGTTTCCGACGATGAAGCTCCGGTCGACCTCCCGGGAAACAATGATCCCGTGCTTCTCCTGCGAGCCATAGGTCGTGTTGTAGGCGATCACGAGACCGTGCGATCGGTCGTGCGGGTCGACCGCATAGATGACGTTGTCGCGATACTCATTGCCGACAAGTTGCACTGCCGATGCTTCGTAGCTGTAGAAGCCGTACTCGAGATTGTCGAAGAGGTTGTCGACGATGATCCCGGTTGGTTCCGCCAGGTTCGACGCCCTCTTGGTGATGTTGGATGGACCCGCGGAGATCGACAATCCGAACGCCTTGGGCGACTGATAGCCCAGATACGCCAAAGTCGAGTCGGCAATGTAGGTCTCGCTCCCGCTCCACGAGACGATGAACGGCCGGAAGGACTTGCTCTCCGCCTTCGTGTGTCGGACCGTGCTCTTTCTGCTCTCGGACCAGCTCTCGACACGGGAATCGACGACGTAGAGGTTTCCGGCGTTGATGATGAAGGCCCCGGACTCGACCCCGAGGCGGACACGCGGTGCGTCGAGAGCCGTGATCACGAGGGTTGCGCCAGGCGCGATCAGGATCGGGACCGTCACCAGGAGAGCGTCGTCGGTGTCCCGAATGGCTCCACCGAAGCGGCCCTCGAGATCGCGCAGGGACACCACGCCGGCGTCGATCGATATGTAGCGTGGCGTGGCGACCTTCTGGGCCTGGATCGCGGAGTCGATGCCCGTACGCCCCCCCGGAAGCTCCTCGAAGAACTTCGAGAACTGCGCGCCCTCGCTCATGAGGGCCAAGGAGGCCCGGCCGTTGCGAGCGGCCGGGACCCGTGCACGCACATCGGCCGCGGAGGTGTTCGTCGCTGGAAGGCTCAGGGCGTTGAACCCGCTCGGCGCTCCCACGACCCGGTTGATCTCGAAGCCGTCCCGCTGGAGCGCAGCCGTTCCAAGAGTCATCCCCGCCCCCTGCCCTGCGGTCGCTTCGGCTTTGATCGGGCCGAGCTTGCCGGATACGTCGAGGCGCGCAGCGGCGGCTTCCGCCGTGGCCCGCATGGCTTGGCGGCGGCTGCGGTCGTCGCGGATTTCGCGCAGTAGCCCGTAGGCGGGAACGAGTTCGCCGCCGGCAGCGACCTGCGCCGGAACAAGGGCTGCAATGGCGCTGCTACGGGCTTCGTCCGCCGCGATGTTCCGAAGAAGCTGACCGGCGTCGGTCACCCGCTTCTTGCGTGACAAACCCTTGACGATCTCGGCACGTGCCTTGTCGCGCAGCTTCGTCCCAACGATCGAGTCGGCGACGGTCGCGGCTCCGTCCACGTCTCCAGCTTTGGCCTGCGCCTCGACGATCTCAAACAGCAGAGCGTCCCGGTCCTTGTCCTGGACGGTCTTTGCCAATTCGACGGCCTGGCCGATCGCTTGGCGCATGACGCGGCTCTCGTTCTGGCGGGCACTCTTCTCGAACAGGTCCAGGAAGGCCGCGAGCCGCGTCTTGATGTCGACGATCTCGAGCGCCGTCTTGCGAGCGGCGTCATAAGAGCCTTGCTGGGCCTCGGCATTGACGAGAGCACCAAGGACGCGGTCGCGGTGGTCGTCGTCGATGAGATCGGCGAGCGCCGCACGTCCGGCAGCCTGGTCCCCCTGCCGGACCTTGGCCCGGGCAATCCCGCTCAGGGCATTGGACCGGTCCTTCGGTGTCGTGATGGTCGGCAGAAGTGATTGTGCTTCGTCGATGCGGCCGATATCGCTCAACCGTTTGGCAATCGCCCCGTTGGCCATCGAGCGAGCTTCGCCCGCGGGCAGCCCTTCCGCCAACGCGACCGCCCGCTCGAGGCGCTTCGTGTTCGCCAGCACACGCACGACATTGGCGGTGGACTGCGGAGCCCCTGCGGTGGAGGCGACCGCTCGGTCGAAGACACCATCTGCAATCTGGCTGTAGCCGGCTCGGTCGATCACGGCGGCAAGGTCCGTCAAGGCATCCGCCCGGGATGTACCGAGGAACACCCGTTCGACGATCGCTGCGGCACGAAGCGGCTCGCCCCGGTCGAGGAGACGGGCAGTCAAAGCCTCGACCGCCGCTTCCTCGTCATCCTCATCGGTGAAGGCCAGGGCCGCGCGCTGAGCGATGTCGAAATCGGCATCGGCAACGGCCGCGTCGAGGATCATCTTCAGCAGGCCCGACCGCGACTTGGACTCGCTCGGCGACAGCGCAAGAGTCAGGCGGAGCGCGGTCGAACGATCACGCTTCGCCAGGGCGTCCTTGGCTCTCGTGGCGAGCTCGGCGTCATTGGCCTTCGAGGCTTCGGTTCCGCCGATCGCCTGGCGAGCCAGAACATACCAGGTCTGGCCGCGGGATCGCCTCGTCTCCATTATTCCGATCGCCTGCAGGACGGCCGGCTCCTGCAGGCCGCCGATCTGTGCCGCGAGCTTCGCCGCGAAATTCGCGGCGGCGGTCCGCTCCCCGGAATCCCGGATCGACGGCGCAACCTCCAGGAGACGATCGACGGCCCGGCGCGTCGCCGCCTGGTTCACCGGTGCAAAGGCGCGACCGACCGCATGGATGGAGGCCGCCCGGTAGACCGGGTTCGCGATGGTCTCCGCCAAGGTGTAGGCCGACGTCTCAGCCGCAATCTGCGTTTCGGCGTCCCGAACCGTCCCGACGGACGCCAAGCGCGACACGACCGTCCAGTAGGCGATGAGATCCGCGTCAACCCCCTCATTCCCGAGCTGGCGCAGGAGCGCCACGGCGCGCTGACTGGTTGCCTCCTCCCGTGCCCGGGTCAGGCGGTCGAGCACCCCGATGTGGTAGGATGTGACCTCGAGCGCCGTCACGCGCTCCCCCGGGGTCGAAGCCCTGTCGACCTCAAGGATTGCTTCCCTGATCTTCTGGGCTGCAGCCTCGGGGCTGACCGCCTGCGCATAGACGCCTGGGATGGGCCCAAGCAGCGGGATGAGGATTGCAGTTCGGATGATCGATCGAAGCGGGGTCATGACCGTTCCATGGCTCTGGTGGGGTGCTGTCCCCCTGCCGGGGTCGCGACGACTTTCCGTCAGGTCCGGAAGACTGCAGGCAGGCTCCGAAGGACGTCCGACTCGAAAAACACCTTGGCGGGTTCGCCGATGCGCTTGTTCATCTCGGGCGTCTGCGGGAACTCGACGATCACCTTGACGAGCTCGTTCGAGCCGGGTGCCGCCGCGTTCTGCTCGTTGGCGGGCACAACGCGGATGTGCGTGTCGGTGATCTCGAGACCGTTCGTGAGGACGATACGTGCCCGGGCCCCGTCATAGATGCGCATGATCTGGTCCCGCGGGACGAATGCGGTGACGAAAGGCTTCGCATCGTGGCGGCGCAGGGAAATCAGGGGAGATCCCTGGGTGACGAAGTCGCCTATGGCGGCGTAGCGGGTCTGGATGGCGCAGTCGCAGGGGCTCGAAACAACCATCGACTTCCCGTCGATCGTCTCGACGCCTGCGAGTGGTTCGCCGCGCTTGATAGTCTCGCCGGGTGCCACAAAGGCGACGCTTCCACCCAGCGAGGCCGGGAGCGTCACGAGATCCGTGGTCACGATGGCTGAGGTCGCAGGAACGACCATGAGGCGTTCGTAGAGACTCGTCCCCACGAGAGCGACGAGGGTCACACCAGCTCCCACCGCAACCGACATGCGACCGACCTGGCCGGCCAGTCGGGACATCTTGCCGCCGATCGTCTTCGGTGCTTCGACAGCCGGCGTCGCGCGGGCCTGGGCTTCGTTCCGCCGCGCGCTGACCTCGATCACATCGCGCGCATCGACGATCTCACCGGAAAGATATGCGTCGATGAAGTAGCGAAGCACGTCGAGCTGGCGCCGCGTGGCATTGACGAACTTCAGTCCGACGCGCCCCTTCTGGGCATCGATGTAGCGGACCTCCGCGTCCATCTTCATGGCAATCGAGTAGTCGGCGATCGGGAACGTGACCGTCAGTGGCTCAAGCGTACCGTGCTTGAACTCTCCGCTTGGTGCATCGATCGCAAGCCCGGAGACGGACCAGTCGACGACGTCCCGCGAGCTGCCCCGGACCTCGCACTGCATCGGAATACGGTAACGGGTATGCTGGCGCTGAACTTCGGCTTCGTGGAGAACGGTGCTCATCGTAAGCTCCATCTACTGGATAGGAAGGTTGGTCGGAAGGTGAAGTAGCCCCAGCTGATAGGCGACGGCGACCATCAGCATCCCGAGGGTCAGGATGTGCATGTAGACCGACGAGAACCTCTGATAGGCCTGGCGAAAGTTTGTGGAGCCGCTGGCGAGGACGGTGTTCTGCCGAGTCCAGCGTTGCTTGTACATGTGGGCGAAGATGAATGTCTTGATCAGCGACCCGACAACCTGGTTGTACCAGAGCAGAACCGGGTACCAGAGAGAGATCCTGTCGCGGGAGGTGAGGAGCAGGAGCGTCAACACGTACCGGGATGCGAGGATCCACGCGGCATAGATCACAAGGGCATACGGGGTGATGAACAAGGATCCGAGGAGGGCGAAGGCGAAGCCTGTCAGCGACGTCCACATGGAGATCCGCTGATCCACGACGCTCCACCAGGTGAAGAAGCCGATCTTGCGCGGCCCAAGGGCGATCGCTCGGGCGTTCGTCCGAAGCATGTTGCCGAACCACCGCACCATCAGCATCCGCGATGCCACCAGGAAGTTGCTGCTCGGGGGCTCTTCGACCGTGCGCACCACGACATCGGGGACGTAGAGCATGTGGTAGCCGTGGCGGAGGAGCCAGAACCACGTCGACTTGTCGTCGCCCGTGAGGAGCTTCAGACGTCCAAGGCGCCAATGATCGATGTAGTCGACCTCGACCTGCCGGATGAAGTCCGGGTTGCAAACGAGGATGGCGCGGAACATTGACATGCGGCCGGTCAAAGTCAGCACCCGACGGGCCAGCCCCATCGATCCCATCAGGATGTGGCGCTGCGCAAAGCGAAGCGAGTACCAGTGTTGGAAAATGGGGCCGCCACGCACGTCGGCGATCTCATCCGTGGTCAGAGCACCGATCTTCGGATCAAGCCGTAGGAGCGGAGCGCAGCGCGACACGAGGTCCGGAGGCAGCACACTATCGCCGTCGATGACCATGGCGATGTCGTTGTCACCCGGGTTCATATCCGCGATGGCACGGAAACCGAAGGCCAGCGCATCGCGCTTTCCGGTTCCAGCGATGCGGACCAGGCGGAGGGTCACGCGGTCCGCGTTCTCGCCGACGATCGAGTGGTACAGAGACTTGATGAGCCGCTGATCGCACATCTCGACGATCGAGGCGATGACGGTCGAGGGACCCGGAAAGGCAAGGGCCGCCTCGAAGACCGAGCGGTAGACCTGAATCGTCGTGTCGGTCGGAATGCGGAAGCTGGTGACGAGGTAGAATGCTCGCTGATCTGGATCGGGCGGGAGGCTCTCGGCCTCCCGCCGCATGGCGGGAAATACCCGGAACCGGTACAAGAGCGAGCGGCAGAAATGGGTCAGGGCCCATCCATACCGCCAGGTTGCGATCACTCCCACGGCCAGAACGCCGGACCGGCCGAGTTCGGCAAGGGTGGAGGGAGGGACCACGGAGACCATCGCGCCGATGCCTAAGAGAAAGAGGGCATGGGTGTAGAGGACCTTGATCGTCCGCATAGTCGATTGGAACATCATCCCCTCCTCTTCTCGCCGCGAACCCGTTCAGACCGCTCGTCTGGCGATCACCAACTCAAGCCCTGGTAGGAGCCCTTGGTGGACATGTGCCGGTAGACCCGCACGAGGTCGACGACGTGAACATCCGGATCGAGGCGCTCGAGCGCCTCACGACCCAAGGCACTGTTGCCGATCACCAGCACCTCCGCGAACTGCAGGACGCGCTCGATCTCGTTGCAAAGCAGGGAGCCAAAATGCGGAAGCCTGGAGCGCACGTATCGCAGATTGGCGCCCGTCAGCCTGGGGATTTGGATGTTCGGATCGTAGATCCTCAACCCATAGCCGCGTCCGTGCAGCCGCTCCGCCAGTTCGACGAACGGGCTTTCCCTTAGATCGTCGGTGCCCGACTTGAAGCTGAGGCCGAGGAAGCCGATGCGCCGCTTACCAAGTTGCGTCACAAGATCGTAGGCGCGAGAGAGTTGAACCTCGTTCGCCTCGAGGGCCGCGTCGAGAACGGGCGTCGCGACCTCCTGACGGCGGGCGAGGTAGCGTAGTGCCCGCAGGTCCTTCGGGAGGCAGGACCCGCCGAAAGCGAAACCCGGCTTGAGGTAAGCCGGCGAGATGTTGAGCCGCTTGTCGCTGCACAGGGTTTCCATCACGCTGTGCCCGTCGATTCCGACGGAATTGCAGATGTTCCCGATCTCGTTCGCGAAGCTGATCTTGACGGCGTGCCACGCATTGTTGGCGTATTTGACGGCCTCGGCCTCACCCATGTCGAGAACGATCGCGTTATGAGCCGCCTTGGGGTGAAGCTGCTTGAGGCGGTCCAGGGTGAGCTGATCCTCGGCCCCGAAGATCGTCGCACCCGGGTTGTCGAAATCCTGGATCGCCGTGCTCTCGCGCAGGAACTCGGGCAGGTAACCGACGCCGAACCCGGTGCCCACCCGGCTGCCGGAAGCCGCCTCGAGCCGGGGGATCAGGATGTCTCTGATCGTCCCGGGGAGCATGGTCGAGCGGTAGACGACAGAATGATAGGTATTCTTGCGACGGATGGCGTCGCCGATCTGCTCTGTGACGTCCTTCAGGTACTTAGTCTCGAGGGAACCGTTCGGAGCAGACGGCGTCCCGACGCAGATGAGAGAAAGCTCAGACCCGTAGACTGCCTTCTTGACGTTAGTGGTAGCGCTGAGGCGACCGTCTGCCGCGGAATCGGCGATGATCTCACTCAGTCCCGGCTCCACGATGGGGGACAAGCCCTTGTTGATGGCCTGGACTTTTTTCGGGAGCGTATCGACCGCGATGACTTTATGACCGTCCCGGGCAAAGCAGCCCGCTGAAACGGCTCCGACGTAACCGATCCCAAAAATGCTGAGGTCCATCACGCTTTCTCCTTCGAATCGGCCGGTTGTCTTAAAGCCGTTTGATTTAATTTATTATGCATAAAGATTTTATTTACACAAGTCGCTAACGGCCGGTGATATGGGTTTTTTGCAGCCCGACCAATCGTGCCCTGGCGACTGACGTGGGAATGCGAACATGGCCCAGTGGCGGGCGTCAGGCCGCCTTGCCGTTGAAGCTGTTGGAATTGCAGGTCGGCGGTCCGTCCCTTGAGCGTCTCTTCGGAGACGCTCAAGGGACGCGAATTCGAGCGGCGGCTTGCGTTGGCGGAGCCTGTTGTCAGGGGCCCATTACGACCGAACTGAATGCTGTGGCGCACTGAGGCAGCGCCCCAATTTTCCAAGCGCCTTACTTCAGGGGCGCTCCAAGCCTTCGTAGTGCCCGGCCCGTCCTTCGAAGGTGCCGAGCCTAAACCCCACTGCCCGGTCCATTGTTGGTCCCGAGTAAGAAAACGGTCAGTCCTAAGATGACCTCAAACTTCTGAGTTATTTGATTTTTCGGCGCTGGTAGTCGTTGGGGCCCATCTTCACGATGGCCCAGCGGTCGCCGCCATCGTCCGTCAACAGCACGACACCGGGCTTCGGCGACATCTGAGTGATACGGTAGATCTTCACCGGCCCGCCGAGGGCGGCCTGGCCTCCACAGCGAGTGCCGCTTCCAAACGCATATTTGTGACCTTTGGACGAAGTGTAGATGAGCGGCGCGGTATCCCCGCCGAGCACTTGGCACCCGTTTCCTCCGGGATACCAAGAAAAGCCCGTTCCCGAGAGCGTCTCTTGAGCTTGACTTGGTGCAGCTCCTGCGAGGAGCAGAGCCGCCGCGCAGGATGTGAGAAGATGGTGTTGAGCCATGGTGATTTCCTCTGGCGGTCATCAGCCGCCGCGGGAGATCCTCCCGCTGCGGCAGCCTTTCGAATTGCCTGACCGATCAGAGTAAGGTAAATATATTTTTATCTTTCGTAAAGTCCGTTTGAGTCGGGAAAGCGCAGTGAAAAATATTTTTTTATTTATGGCTGGCGCGATCGCGCTCGCCTCCCCGGCTCAGGCCATTGCGGGAACGACCTATCATGTGAGCGCTCGAGGCAGCGACACTGCGCGCGGAACAAGCCCGCGGGAGCCGATCGGATCGATCCAGAAGGCTCTCGAACGGGCGGTGCCGGGCGACGTCATCGAACTCGCACCGGGCCGGTACCTCCAGGATGTCAAAACCGTTCGCGATGGGTTGGCAGGAAAGCCGATCACCATCAGGGGACCCGTGGAGGCGGTGGTGAGCGGCGCCGGGGCACCACGGGTGTTCGAGGTCAACCACGACTACATTGAGCTGCACGGCTTCACGCTCGACGGCAAGGTGGCCGCCGCGGACCGGAAGGACAGCTATCGCGACAAGCTCCTTTACGTGATCGGAACCAAGCCGGGCGACGGAGTGATCGGCCTCAAGGTCTTACGAATGACGTTCCGCAATGCGGGCGGCGAATGCCTACGGATGCGCTATTTCGCTCAACGCAACGAAGTGGCCCATTCCCGGTTCGACACCTGCGGGGTTCATGATTACCGATTCTCGGGCGGCGGAAAGAACGGCGAAGCCATCTACATCGGGACCGCACCCGAGCAGCTGGGCGAGAGGGGTGCACCCGATCGCTCGGTCGACCAATCCAATGAAAACCGGATCCACCACAACACGATCAATACCAAGGGCAACGAGTGCGTGGATATAAAGGAGGGATCATCCGGCAATATCGTCGAGCACAACGCCTGCACGGGCCAGCGTGACAAGAACTCAGCCGGCCTCGATTCGCGGGGCAGCGGCAATGTGTTCCGTTACAATACGGTATCCGGCAGCGCCGGGGGCGGCGTGCGCCTCGGGGGCGATTCGGAGGCGGACGGCATCAACAACGAGGTCTACGGCAACAGGTTAATCGACAATGAGGCCGGCGGCGTCGTGGTCCGGCGCGGCCCACAGGGCAAGATCTGCGAGAACCAGGTGTCCGGCAGCCCGCAGGCTGCTATCGGTTCCCTTGCGAAGGACCTCGATCCGACGGGCCGTTGTTCGGATGCCGTTCTGGTCACCGGCCAGGACAAGCCATCGCGGGATGAAGCATCGGAGGTGAAGAAGCCGTCGCCGGAGAAGAATTCCGAATCAAGTTCGTTCAAGGTCGCCAAAACCGCCCCGCCCCTGCGATGCGCCACGGCGGAGGTGCAATGCGTCGTGGCGAAGATCGAGGGCGATGAACGAGACCAAATCAAGATCATCGACGCAAGCGATACGAAGCTCAGGGGCCGCCACCTGGTGCTGCTTGGATCGACTTTGGCCACGGGGAGTGCGGATCCCAAGACGCTGGCCGGCAAGGTTGTGAGAATCGAATTCGGGGGCCTCAGCCAGAAAAACCTGCAGGCGGCCCGCATCATCGAAGTGATGAACTGACCCGATGAAGTTCCCCCTCCGCATGGTTGCCCTGGCCTCCGCTCTCGTGATCGCCGGAGCGGCCCATGCCGATCGCAAACCGACACCTGACGAGAGATCGAGGACGGAAACGCGCCTCCGTGAACTCGGCTATACCTCGTGGGTGGATATCGAGGTTGAGGATAACGGACGCGTGGTCGAGATCGAGGGGGCCCGTCATGCTTCCGGGCGTCGCCACGACTTGAAGCTTCGATGGGACTCGCTCGAGGTGATCAGCCGAAAATCTGATTGAGCAAGCCGATCGAGAAACCTGGGATGCCGCGGCTTAGACGCACGAGCGGTGCGCGGGCCCTCGGGATCGTTGAGGCATCCGGACCCTCGTCTCCCGATCGACCCTGCATCATGCCGCCTTCAAGGCCTGATCTTGGTCGAGCCTCGTCTCGCCTTGATCGTGAAGAAGGTCGCGCCGACCTGTGATCCGCCTCCTACTGGAGACGTCGCGCTCGGTCTCACCGCCTCGAAGAATCCGCGCCGCGTGATCGGCGTGGTGGAACGTCTGCAGCGGCTCTCAGGCATTTCTGGGGCAAGGATCTCTTGCCTCAGATCGTCTGGTTGTAGGCGCCAACCTGGGAGTTCTCGCGCAGCACGCCATCCACGGCCGCGAACATCGCGCGCAGCCGCGCCTCGGAAACCGGGCTTTCCACCACGACGACGATCTCGGGCTTATTGGACGACGCCCGTACCAGACCCCAAGTCCCGTCCGCTGTGGTCACCCGCACTCCATTCACCGTCACGAGATCCCGAATTGCGTGACCCGCCACCGCCTCGCCCTGCGCCTCCATGGCCTGGAAACGGCCGACGACCCGCTCCACCACCCCGTACTTCACCTCGTCCGCGCAGTGCGCCGACATGGTCGGCGAGCCCCAGGTCTTTGGCAGCGCGCGATAGAGATCCGCCATGCTCCTGTCCGGGTTGCGGTCGAGCATCTCGCAGACCGCGATGGCCGTCAGGAGCCCGTCATCATAGCCCCGCCCCACGGGAGCGTTGAAGAAGAAGTGGCCCGACTTCTCGAAGCCTGCAAGCGCGGAAAGTTCCGTGACGCGGCGCTTGATGTAGGAGTGTCCGGTCTTCCAGTAGTCGGTTCGAGCCCCTTGCGCCTGGAGAACCGGGTCCGTATCGAAGAGCCCCGTCGACTTCATGTCGACGACGAACTGCGCGTTGGGATGCAGGGAGGACAAGTCCCGGGCGAGCATCACGCCGATCTTGTCGGCGAAGATCTCTTCGCCCTCGTTGTCGACCACGCCACAACGGTCGCCGTCGCCATCGAAGCCGAGCCCCACATCGGCACCGCTCTCGCGGACCGCGTGGGCGATGGCGTGGAGCATCTTCATGTCCTCGGGATTGGGATTGTAGCGCGGAAAGGTGTGATCGAGCTCCGTGTCGAGGGGCACCACCTCGCAGCCGATCGCCTCCAGCAGCTGCGGTGCGAAGGCCCCCGCCGTGCCGTTGCCGCAGGCCGCCACAACCTTGAGCCGACGCTTGAGCCTGGGGCGGTCGGCAAGGTCGGCGAGATAGCGGGCGGGGAAATTCGGCACGAACTCATAGGCCCCGCCGGCCCGCGTCTTCATCTCACCGGCGAGCACGATGTCGCGCAGGCGACCCATCTCCTCGGGTCCGAAGGTCATCGGGCGATTGGCGCCCATCTTGACGCCCGTCCAGCCGTTGTCGTTGTGGGAGGCCGTCACCATGGCGACGCAGGGGCAGTCGAGGGCGAATTGGCCGAAATAGGCCATAGGCGAGAGAGCCAGACCGATATCCTTCACCCGCAGGCCGCCGGCCATCATGCCGGCAATCAGCGCGTACTTGATCGCGGAGGAGTAGCCCCGGAAGTCGTGGCCTGTGACGATGTCGGGGCGCACGCCCATCTCGTGAACCAGGGTCCCCAGGCCCATCCCGAGCGCCTGAACCCCCATGAGGTTGATCTCGCGCTCGAACAGCCAGCGCGCATCGTACTCTCGAAAACCCGTGGGTTTCACCAGGGGCAAAGACTCGTACCCATAGCTGTTGGGAACGAGATCGGAACGGGGACGCGGATACATCGGGAATCCTGGACTGGAGATCGTGGGACCTATCGTTGAGGCATCGCGCGGACCCGTCAAGCTTTCGCTGTCGATCGGCTGATCGGCGCGACGAAATTCCCGGACTGACGACTACGTGAGTTGTCGAAGCGAAGGGCTGGATTCCTCTGAGAGGTTATGGGCCCGTCCGATGCTCGTAACCGCTCCGCCGGGCATGGGAGCTCATTGAGGTCTTTCCTCCAGCGCGGGTGCCCTGCCGGCAGGAACCACGCAACGGAAAGTAGCGGTAAGGCCGACATCGGACACGTAAAAGTTTCGGCTGCTGCGCTGCCCTCTCCTCCGATCGCCATCTTGAGTTGCAAAATTGTCACCGTCCCGAGAGCTCACGAGCCCGAACCTGTGTCGCTACAGCCACAAATCGAAGCCCCGGTGCCTGAAAGTTGTAGTTGATAATGCTCGGCAGCTCGAAGGCCACATTGTCGCCCATGTTGCAGAATCATCCTAGCTGAATGTCGTAACAACAAAGCATTTGACGCATGGTCAATCCACAAATTGCATTATTAAAGATGAAAATATATGTAGATCTTTATTTAATGAGGCAGCTTTGTACAATCCTGTGCTGACATCGACTTCAACCGCGTTCCGGAGTACTCAAAAACAAATACGAGGGCACATACAATGACTTCCATCAACCTCCAAAACTGGAAGATAACCCTTCCGATCGATCAATCCGGCGGCTTCGGCGGAACTGCCTACGAGGTCACGAATCCGACTTCGTACACGAGAGTCCCCTACTTCTACTCTGCCAATGACGGAGCGCTCGTCTTCAATGCCCCCGTCCAGGGGGCTACAACGAGTGGTTCATCCTATGCGCGCTCCGAACTGCGCGAGATGAGCGGCACGGCCAAGGCTGCTTGGAACCTCTCCCAGGGCGGGGTCATGACCGCAACGCTCGAGGTCGATCAGGCGCCGGTCAAGAACGACGGTTCGCTGGGCCGCCTCGTCGTGGGACAGATTCACGGCAAGGACCACGAGCTCGTCCGGCTTTATTGGGACAAGGGCACGGTCTACTTCATGAACGACCGCGCCGGGCCCAGCAACACGGAGACGAAATTCGCTTTCGCCAACTCGACCGGGCAGGCACCGGACATCTCTCTGAACGAGAAGTTCTCGTACAAGATCGATGCTCGTGGGAGCGCCTTGAAGGTCGACATCGTCGCCGATGGACAGGTGTATTCCTCAAGCACCGTCATCTCGAGCGTATGGCAGTCGGATCTCCTCTACTTTAAGGCAGGCGTTTACCTTGGCGTAAATGAGGGCTCGGGATCCGGCTCGGGGCAGACGTCGTTCTATGCCCTTCAGGTGAGCCACACGAATAGCGCTCCCCTGCCCCCGACGGTCCCCACCACGAGCACACCTGTGCCCCCAACCGTCCCGACTACGGTTCAAACCAAGGAAATCAAGGGAACCAGCGGCAACGATATCCTCACGGGTACGGCCGCCAACGAGACAATGCGCGGCTACTCCGGCAACGATGTGCTGCGGGGGCAGGCCGGCAAAGACATCCTTTGGGGCAACGGCGGCAACGACGGGCTAACAGGCGGAACCGGCGCGGACTGGATGAAGGGAGGTGACGGTCGCGATACTTATACGTTCAGCGCTGGACATGGCCGAGACACCATTCATGAGTTCCGCAGCGGGGAGACACTAGCCTTCGGGTCGGGCATGTTTGCGTCCGCCGAGGCGGTCCGCGCAGCCATGAAGGTAACCTCCTCTGGTGTGCTGCTGAAGACGGGGGTCGATTCCTCGATCCTCTTCACCGGGTCGACACTCAGCCAAGTCAAAAACGCGATCATCACAGTTCCGACAGTCACCGCCGCGGCGGCCGCGCAGGCTGCCCCGGCCTCGGGTGCACCGGCAGAGGAATCCGTGGTGGCCTACAGCCCAAAGCTCAAGGCGGATGCCGGAAGCGGGTTTGATATTCTGACCACCGGCGGGTCCACGGCCCGTATCGATCTGACACGCTCCAAACTGAAGGATTTCGAGGCGCTGGCATCCACGGGCAATGGGACCGAAAAGGTGAAGCTGTCGCTCTCCAAGGTGGCTGCGGAGAGTGATGGCGCGGCTAAGGCTGCTTTCACGGCCATCCTCGGGGGCGACGCGGGCGACGCCATTTCCCTGACCGGCAAAGGTTGGACCTTCGACGAGCAAGTCCGTTATGACCGTTCGTCTCCCGCCGATGGACTCGATCTCGACGATCTGGCGCGGATCGCCCAAACCCAAGGCGGCAATGTCGACGACTTGGCCAAGGAGATGAACGGATTCATCTTCCACAACGGCGACCAGACCGTCACGTTGTGGACGGATCTCTTTGCGAAGTCGCTCAGCGTGAACGGCACGTCCTTGGACCATCTGGTCTGACGAGACGGCATGCTCTGCGCCTGAGTGCGAAGAGGGGCTCCCGGCATGAGAACGCCTCCCGCCGTCGACATCGACCGCATGAGCAGAACCATCGTGCGGATGGGGAGATCTGTTTCTCCGCGTCCGCACGATCAGCTCTCCTGAAGTGAGCACGTCTGACCCGAACGTGGAAGGCAGTTCGGGTCAGACATGCCGGGGCGGTTCCGGTTGATGTGAATCCGCTTCACGTCATGGACAACGCGGCGACGACAGAGCTGAATTCACGCGACGGGGAAGACCCGCCCTAGAGCTGTTTCCACTCAAGTGGAATCAGCTCTGGTTCCTTCGGTGGTCGCGTTTTCTTGACGTTAGCCGGATCCACCTCACTCAGATCGACGCTCTAGGTCACGAAGAAATCCGCAGCCGAGAGGATCGGCTTATTCAGAAGCGTTGCAATCAGCGTGACGCCTCCTGAGCTGTTCCCGTTAGCGTCGTAGAACAGCTTCCCCGTTGTTTTGTCGTAGATGACGCAGTCGTTCGAATCCAAAGCTACCTTGCCCAAGCGGAAGAAGGCCGCGTTCAGAGCTCCTGTGGAACCAAGCTTCTTCATCACGGCATTTTCGAGTTGGAAAGCGTCGTTGTTCCACGACACGTTGCCGAAATCGCCGATCCGGTCTGCGCTCGCCGCCGACAGAGGGGTGTTGAAGACAAAGAAGTCATTCCCCGATCCGCCGTAGAGGCGGTCGGCACCGTCTCCTCCGTTGAGGGAGTCGGAGCCGGAGCTCCCTCGGAGGTAGTCGTTACCGTCCTGCCCTCTGAGGTCGTCGTCCCCGGCTGCACCATTCAAGGTATCCTGACCGCCGCCACCTTTCAGCACGTCGCGCAATGCTCCGCCCAGGATCCAGTCGTTTCCGAGGCCCCCGCGAAAGTCGATCCGTTCGACATTGACGATCTTGGTTCCGTCGGCGAGCGTCTGCAGCTGTGTCGGACTCGTAAGATTGATCCTGAAGGACAGCGAGGATTCCGAGCGCTTCAGATTCGCAAGATCGTAGCCCTAGCCTCCGTCCAGGTAGTCGATCAACAGATCGGAGGTATTGGAGTTCAGCTTATCATTCCCACTACCGCCGTAGAGGACATTCGAGCCAGCGCCGCCGTCGAGATCGTCGTTCGCGCCGCCACCGCTCAGCGTGTCGTTTCCGAGGCCGCCCTTCAAAAAGTCTTCCAGGTTGCCACCGGCAACATTGTCGTCTCCGCTACCTCCCTCGAAGGTAAGCCGCTCGATGCTGACGATCGTGGTGCCATCCGCCAGTGTTTGCGGGGCTGCGTTCAGGATCGAGAGGATGAAGGCAAGAGTAGAGCTTTCGCGGTCGAGAAAGAGGTGATCCTCCCCCGTGCCACCGTCCAGGTAATCGGAACCCTGATTCCCACCACTGCGAAGCACATCGTTGCCGGCACCTCCGTAGAGCACATCGTTCCCCGCTCCGCCATTCAGGTGGTCGTTGTCAGCCTCGCCCCAAAGAATGTCGTCACCGCCTTCACCGTGGAGCTGATCCTTGTCGTTTCCGCCGAACAGGCTGTCGTTTCCATCCCCGCCATAAATGGAATCGCTCTCGCCGAATCCCTTAATGGTGTCGTCCGTGGCGAAACCCTTGAGGGTCTCCGCTTTGGCAGTGCCGTCGATGATGGCCATATTCCTGTTCGCTCCGTTGGGATCACGTCAGCACCTTCCTCCGACGACAGGGGACCGCGCCCTGTTGGAGGCGAACGCAGCATCGAAGGCGCGCGACCCTCTCGAAGAGCGCACTCGGCCGGCGATGCGGCACTCGTCGCCATGCCTCCCGGCCGCTCGGTCGAAGCCTACCGACACCGGAGATCATAGAGTTCATAAAGCAATTATGCAAATGAAATAGCAAAAAAATTTATGGGTTTCAGGAGATGCGCCTTGATCGCTCGTCCGAGCGCACGCTTGCTTACCATCGCGGCGAGGCCGGCGCGGATCTCACCGTGAGTGCGATTACGGGAGGATTCGGTCTTCGGGAGGCCGTCCTCGCGTTGCAGCGAAGAGGTGGCCGATCGGATTATTACGATTATTACGATGCGGCGCTCATTCGATAGCTCGGCCGAGACGATGATTGCGCTCGCACCCGACTCGCCTGACCTCAGGGCTCAGAGCCGATAGCCCGCCGTAGAGGCCGACCGCAGCGGCAGCACAGCGTCAAAAAAGCCCCGCAGGGTTCGAACCGGCGAGGCCTTCGACATCCGAGTCGCTCATTCGAGGTCGGATCAGCACTCGGTCTTCTGCTTCGTCTTCGTGTCGCCGAACTCGTCGGTCTTCTGCTTCGTGGTGGTCGTGCAGCCGACGCTACCGGTCGTCTCGACGGAGCGCTTCTCCACCACGGTTGGCTCATCGCGCTTCTCGATAACAGTCGTCGAGGGGGCGTCGCGCTTCTCGATGACCGTGGTGCTCTGCGCAAAGGCGGCCGTGCCGAGAAGGGACGCGGCAAGAACAAGAGCGATCTTCATCCGGTGATCTCCGTATCGGTCTCAACTGTGAACAGAATGCCAAATGGTCGCATCTGGTTCCTGGCCAAGCTTCGTCGATCCTTCTACTTAGGAATGGTCCGCTCTTCCAAGCAAACGGCAAAGCTTGTACCTTATCGTGGACTGTCGGCGACCCAGACGGGAACGCCATGGCGGCGGACCTGTTGTCCAAGCAGCAGTATTAACTGATCTTTGGAGAGTCCGATGACAGCTACGAAGAGCACCGGCCGGCGTGGTTTCGCTTCCATGAGCCCGGAAAAGCAGCGTGAGATCGCCAGCAAGGGCGGAAAAAGCGTTCCGGCCGACAAGCGATCCTTCTCGCAAAACCGGGATCTCGCCTCAAATGCGGGCCGCAAGGGCGGCCAATCCTCTGGGTCGGCTCGCCAGTAGGGCGGCGGCAGGCTGGAGCCGGCCGGGCTGGCTCCAGCGCTGCTGCGACGCGGTTAGTGCGGAGGCACCGCCTGTCAGGGCAAGTCTCTCCTACAACGCCTGGGGTGTTGCTCCTGCCTGATGCGCAGAGCCGCCGTTCCCAGCGGAATCTCAGGCCTCGGCCATACCTTTCACGCCTTAGCCAAAGGTTTCGATCAGAAGTTCCGCGAACCGGTTGGCATCGGCATCGAACGCGACACTGCAATTAGGCGCCTGCCCTCCGCGGTGGTGAACGTCGATCACGGTTCGCCCGATAGTCAGGCTCCCTGTGGTCTCGACCGCCACATGAAGGTGGCGCGTGGTGATCAGGGTCGGATCGACGAGCGACGCAACGCAGAGAGCGTCGTGAACCGGGGCGGTGCCAGGGATATCCATGCGCTGGATTTCATCGTGTACATCGATCCGGTGCCCGATGCAGGCCGCCGCAACTGTTCCCGCCGGGGTGCCCAGCCCCTTAAGGCGGGCGCAATGATCCTTCGAGATCAAGGCCCGGTGGGTGGCGTCGAGGGGCACCAGGGTCATCCGCTGAAATCCCGCGCCCAACACGACCGCAGCCGCCTCGGGATCGCACCAGATGTTGAACTCGGCCGAGGGCGTGATGTTGCCGATCCCATGCCCTCCCCCCATAATTACGATCTCGGGCACCCGCGCCGCGAAGCCGGGATCCAGGGTGAGCGCTGCCGCGATATTGGTGAGCGGTCCGACCGGTACGAGGGTGATCTCTTCCGTGGCGTTCCGATAGGTCTCGATCAGGAATTCCACGACCCTAAGGTCGGCCTTCGAGCGAGCGGTCGGCGGAACGGGCAGCACCGCGGGGTGGATTTTGCGGGCGAGCGTCTCGTCTCGGCGCGGAATGGGAAAGTCGGGACGGACGAGCGGCTTCGCGAACCCCTCATAGACCGGGATATCCCCTCGTCCGACGGCGTCGAGCACCCGAAGGCTGTTCTCGGTGCAGAACTGAACCTCGACATTCCCGTTCACGGTCGTACAGGCGACGAGGTCGAGATCCGGGTGAAGGGCCGCCAACATGATCGCGATGGCGTCGTCGGTTCCTGTGTCAACATCGAGGATCAGCTTCCGGCGCATCGACGGGCTCACTTGGCGAGGAATCTCAATGAGCAGGACCGATAATCCCAACCAAGGACGGATGCCAAGAGCTTGACCGTTGCAACGGCACGATGGCTCTCGTGCCCCACAGCCGACCCGTGTGTCGGGGGACCTTCGGGGAATGAGCGGAGCCCTGAGATCCGAACGCATGGCTCGTTCTCCGAAACAGCCCTCGCCGCAGCAACGACTTCAGCGGGATCGAGCCCTCCCCGACATATCAAGCGGCACCGCGAAAGCGCTTCAAAAGCTCGTCGGCGGCCTTCTTGAGGACGCCTATATCGGCGCCGACCGCCACGAAGGTGTAACCCCATTCGAGGTAGCGCAGGGCGTCGCTCTCGACCGGCGCCAGGATGCCCGCCGGTTTGCCGACGGCGCGGCTCCTGTCCGCCGCGGAGCGGATGGCGGCTTGGACATCCGAGTGACCCGGGTTCCCGAGATGCCCAAGGTCCGCCGCGAGGTCCGAGGGGCCGATGAAGATCCCGTCGACGCCGTCGACAGCCGCGATGGCCTCCAGTCTGTCCAGCGCCGAGCGGGTCTCGATTTGAACGACGAGGCAGAGTTCGTCCTGAATTGCCTTGAGATAATCCGGGATCCGGCCGTAGCGGTTGGCGCGGGTGCTAACCGAGACGCCACGAACACCGTGAGGCGGGTAGCGCATAGCACGAACAGCCTGAAGGGCTTGCGCTTCGTCCTGAACGAAGGGAACGAGAAGGGTCTGCGCACCACCGTCGAGGAGGCGCTTGATCACGACCGTATCGTTCCAGACTGGACGCACGATCGGCTCAGAGGCGGAGTCGAGGAGCACCCGCATCTGAGCGATGATGTCCTGCAATTCGGTCGGTGCGTGCTCGGTATCGAGCAGGATCCAGTCGTAGCCCGCCGGCCCCAGTAGCTCGACGACGGCAGCACTGCCCGACGAGCTCCAGAGACCGATCTGGCGCTCGCCGGCCGCGATCGCGCGCTTGAAGGCGTTCTTGCGTATTTCCATGGTTCCCCCTCCCCTCGATGCGTTCGGTTTCGATTGGCCTTCGCCGTTCGCTCACGGAATGAGCGCAGCATCCCCTTCGAAGTCCGGCGGCACGAAAGACCCGCCCTGGAAACTCTCTTCCAGCGGATCGGTGCTCTTCATTCCTTCGACCTTAGCGGCAAACACCTCGGCATCGTCCTGTGGGTCGTAGCCCAGACGATAGGCGTTGCTGTTGTCCCACCAGGAACGGGTGTTCCGAGAGACACCATAGACGATCTCGTTCACGTAGTCGGCGTGCAGGCCCACGCGGATCAGCCGATCGAGGTCCGCGAAGGAGAGCCAGGTCGAGAGACCACGGGCATTCGGGGGCACGGGGAAGCAGCTGCCGATGCGCATGGAGAAGCCCCGGACGCCATGCTTGTAGGCGTAAAGGCATGCCAGATCTTCGCCGAAGGCCTTGGAGATGCCATAGCGCCCGTCCGGGCGGGGCGGCGTATTGTGGTCGATCGTCTGCGAGCGCCGGTAGAGGCCGATCGCGTGGTTGGAACTCGCAAAGAGAACCCTGTCGGTGCGGGCCTTGCGGGCACCCTCCCAGAGGTTGACGGCGCCGATGATGTTCGGTCCCAGGATGCCGGGCCAATCGTTCTCTTTCGAATAGCCGCCGAAATGGATGATGGCGTCGATGTCGCGGCAGAGAGCCTCTACGGCTGCGCCGTCTGCGAGATCGCAGAGGGCCACCTCCTCGCCGGACTCGGCCGCGTCCATGGATTGGATGTCGGAGAGGCGGATGAGCGGGTATTGCCCCTTGAGGCGCTGGCGCGTCTGGCGCCCAAGGCTGCCGGCGGCGCCGGTAATCAGGATGCGCTCGATGCGTCGTGCCATGGATCGTCCTTACGTGCGATTGCTCAGGTTTCAGAGGGTGCTTGCCGCGGATGCGGCGTCGAAGCTCCGGCGCTGCGGCAACGGATGATCGTTGTGCCCGTCAGCGACTCGCCGGAACCCAGGAACGTGGCGCCGGAATGGGGGTGGCCGGCGCGATGATGGTTGAAGGCATTGGTGGCGTGTGACACGGGCTCGAGGCAAAGAAAGGTCGATCCCGCGGCTCTGTAGACCACGAGATGCGAGAAGCTTGGCGAGGCCTCGATCGTCACCGCGAGGTCGGCACGTTCGATCACCGCGACACCGTCCCAACGTCCCAGGCAGGCGATCAGACCCTGCTCGGTGACCGTTGCATCGACCAGCTTGGCCTCCTCCGAGAATTGAGGAAGTCGCGGATCAAGATCGCTCTGCGGCCAGACGTCCCGATGCGCAAGCCTATAGCGCGTACCGGTCGGAGCATGAAAGAAAGGGTGCAGTCCCAGGCCGGCGGGCATCGCGGCATCGGAGCGGTTTGTGAGATCGATCCGGCAAAGGACCGAATCCTCCCTCAGCGTATAGGTGAGACTCGCCTCGAAGTGCCAGGGCCAGTCCTCGTCCGGGGGATAGTCGAGACGGAGGTGCAAGTCGCCGGATTGATGCGCCGCGACAGCCCAAGCCCTCAAGTGACCCGGCCCGTGCACCACATGGGGCGCGGCAAAGGGATAGACCTTGAGCTGCACCTCGCGGCCGCCGGCGTGAAGAGCGCCATGCTCGATGCGGTTGGAAAACGGCACCAGCGGATAGAGGCCTGCGGCGGGCCAGGCGCGCCCAGGCGCTGTCCAATTTAGGATGGGCTCGAGGACCTCTAAACCTTCGCAGGTCAGTCGCGTCATGCGCCCGCCGCGGTCCGGCACGAATTCGGCATGCCACGGCCCACGAGCAAGCGTCAGCGTCTGCACAACACGGCTCCCGGCAGATGGACTGTTTCGACCAGCAGCTTGCTCACACGGAGTGTCTCCTGTCGCGAGCCAATCCGATCGGCTCACAGAAGTTGTCAGATGACTTACCACCGAGGACACCTCAGACGTCAAGGTAAAGCTGTCGCCATAGGCTTCTGGCGGCCACCTATCTGTCAGGACTTGCCAAAAGATGTCGGATAACCCTAACTCGTGGGAGCAGCTGAACGAAGGAGCGTCCCGTGCGGATCATCGACCTGAACGTGCGCGAGTTCACCTACAAGACCCGGCGCTCCCGCGACAGTGCAGGCCACGCCCATCCGGGGCCCGAAACGGACGCCCGCCACGCGCTCCTGACGATTCGCACCGACGAGGGTTGCGACGGGCACTGCCTATACTCCGCCGAGGCAATCCGGCCCTACATCGTCGAGAACTACATCAAGACCGTGCTTGTCGGGCAGGACCCCTTCGATCGCGAGCGCCTATGGCAGGGGATGGCCCATTGGCAGCGGGGGAGTGCGGAGCAGCTCACCGACAAGGCCCTGGCGGTCGCAGAACTTGCCCTCTGGGATCTCGCTGGCCGCAAGCTCGACCTTCCCGTCGGCAAACTGATCGGCGGCTATCGCGACAAGATCCTCGCCTATGGCAGCACCATGTGCGGCGACGAACTGGAGGGCGGGCTCGCAACGCCGGAGGATTACGGGCGCTTCGCCGAACAACTCGTGCAGCGGGGCTATAAGGGCATCAAGCTCCACACCTGGATGCCGCCCGTGTCCTGGGCGCCGGATCCCAAGATGGACGTGAAGGCCTGTGCTGCCGTGCGCGAAGCGGTCGGTCCCGACATCGCGCTCATGCTCGATGCGTATCATTGGTACAGCCGCACGGATGCGCTCTACCTCGGCCGCGAACTCCAGAGGCTCGGCTTCGCATGGTTCGAAGAGCCGATGGACGAGGCGAGCCTCTCTTCCTATGCCTGGCTCGCCGCAAATCTCGACATTCCCGTTCTCGGCCCCGAAACCATGCAGGGCAAGTTCCACACCCGCGCCGAGTGGGTGAAGCACGGAGCTTGCGATATCCTGCGGGTCGGCGTCTTCGATGTGGGCGGCATCGGGCCGGGGCTGAAAACCATGCACCTCGCCGAGGCCTTCGGGATGCATTGCGAGGTGCACGGGGGTGGCGCCGGCAACCTCGCGCTCTGCCTCGCAGCGCAGAATTGCAGCTGGTACGAACGCGGCCTCCTCCACCCTTTCCTCGATTACGATGAGCCGCCCGCCTACCTCAACAGCCTACCCGATCCCATGGACCAGGACGGCTACGTCCACGCCTCGACACTTCCCGGCTTGGGCGAGGACATCAATTTCGAGTACATCGAGGACAATCTGGTGCGGACAGCCTCGTGAGGTCACCCACCCGGGACTGGGAGAGGAGGGATCGCCCTACCGACAGCCGCCTGACCGGTTCTCGCCGACCTCGATGTCAGTGTTGCGCCAGAGTGGAGCAGAGTATCGGCCACACGCGAGAGACGACCATTGGATCTCCGGCTAGAGCTGTTTCCACTCAGGTGAAATCAGCTCTGAGTCCTTTGGTGGTCGCGGTGTCCTCCCGCGAGCCGGAGCCACCTCACTCAGATCAACGCTCTAATGGATCTCCGGCTCGGGGATGCCTCCCTTCCCTTCCAGGAAGTCGAAATCGCAACCCTCATGGGCCTGGCGAACATGCTGGGCAAAGAGACGATTGTACCCCCGGGCATAGTCCCGCGGCGGCGGCGACCAGCTTTTGAGGCGCTCAGCGATCTCCTCTTCCGACAGATGCAGGTGGATGCGGCGTTCCGAGACATCCACAGTGATGAGGTCGCCGTTGCGCACGGCCGCGAGTGGGCCGCCAATATGGGCCTCCGGTGAGACGTGCAGAATGCAGGCCCCGTAGCTCGTGCCGCTCATGCGCGCATCCGAGATGCGGAGCATGTCGCGGACGCCCTGCTTCAGGAGCTTCTGGGGGATAGGCAGCATGCCCCATTCCGGCATGCCGGGGCCGCCGATGGGGCCGCCGTTGCGGAACACCATGATGTGGTCGGGGCTCACGTCGAGGTTGGGGTCCTTCACGGCCGCGGACATCTCATCGTAGGTGTCGAACACGATGGCAGGGCCGGTATGCCGGAGAAGGCGTGCCTCCGCGGCCGGTGGTTTGATCACGCATCCGTCCGGGGCGAGGTTGCCGTAGAGGATCGCGGTACCGCCCGACGCAGCTATGGGCTGGTCGAGGGGACGGATCACATCGTCGTTGTAGACGCCCGCACCCTCGATGGACTCGCCGAGAGTGCCCGTCACGGTGCGGGCATCGAGGTGCAGCAAGCCCTCGAGCCGCTTCAGGAGCCCCCGGATGCCGCCGGCAATGTGAAAGTCCTCCATGAGCCAGGCCCCGGAGGGTCGCAGGTTCGCGATCACCGGAACCCGCTGAGCGAAATCGTCAAAATCCGTGAGCTTCAGTTCCACCCCTGCGCGCCGGGCGAGGGCAACGAGGTGGATCATCGCATTGGTGGAACCGGCCAGGGCGTTGTGCACGATGAGCGCGTTCTCGAACGAACGGCGGTCGAGGATGTCCGAGGGCTTGAGGTCCGCCCAGACCATCTCGACGATGCGGCGGCCGCAGGCTGTAGCCATCCGGGGATGCGCGGCGTCCGCGGCCGGAATCGAGGCCGCTCCGGCCAGCGTCAGGCCGAGGGCCTCGGCGATCGATGTCATCGTGGACGCCGTGCCCATGGTCATGCAGGTGCCGTTGGAGCGCGCGATACCGGCCTCGATATCGTTCCATTGCTGGTTCGTGATCGTGCCGGCTTCCTTTTCGGCCCAGTACTTCCAGGCATCCGAACCGGAACCTAGAATATTCCCAGCATGGTGGGCGCGCATCATCGGTCCCGCGGGCATGAACACCATGGGGAGATCCATGGAGATCGCGCCCATGATGGTGGCGGGCGTGGTCTTGTCGCAGCCGCCCATGAGCACTGCGCCGTCGACTGGATGGGAGCGCAGCAGCTCCTCGACCTCCAGCGCCAGGAGATTGCGGTAGAGCATGGTGGTGGGCTTCACCCAACTCTCGGACAGGGAAAGGGCGGGTAATTCCACGGGGAAGCCGCCGGCCTGCCACACGCCGCGCTTCACCTCCTCGACGCGCTGCTTGAAGTGCTGGTGGCAGGGCTGCGCATCGCTCCAGGTGTTGATGATGCCGATCACAGGTTTCCCCATGAAATCTTCCATCGAATAGCCCATCTGGAGGGTGCGCGAGCGATGCCCGAAGGCGCGCAAATCCTGCACGCCGAACCAGCGGTAGCTTCTCAGATCCTCGGGCTTTTTCCTGGCCAAGTTCATCGTCCCTGTTGGTGTTGGGCGCGCACCGACTCAATCTTTCGTGGGCTGCCCCTCGAAGACTCGGCGGCGTGCGTTCTCGATATGGGTCTCCATGGCCCGACGGGCGCCCTCCGGGTCGCGGGCCTCGATGGCCTCGACGATCACCTCGTGCTCGTCCTGCACGATGCGCAGGCGGGCCGTCGGGCGCAGGAGCGAGAGGTTGCGGGCGAGGTTCATCCCGAAGGCCACATGCGGTTCGAGCGAGCGCTGCACGGAGACGTGGAAGGGGTTGTGCGTCGCGTCCGCCACGGCGCGGTGGAACTGCGCATCGGCTTCGACGCCCAGCCTCCCCTCGCGGATGCAGCTTTCGAGATCCTGGAGAGCGGCCTTGATCTCGCGAAGGTCCTCCTCCTCCCAGCGCTCCGCCGCAAGGCCCGCCGCCGCGCCCTCGAGGCCCACACGAAATTCGAAGCAGCGCTGGATATCGGCCACCGACCCGACCGGCACGAAGCGCAGGACGGCGGCGTCAGGGCGGCGCTGCACGTAGGAACCGGAGCCCTGGCGCGAGACGATGAGTCCGTCATCCCTGAGCCGAGCGAGCGCCTCGCGCACGATGGGGCGGGAGGCGCCGAAGCGCCGGGACAGCTCGAATTCCGATGGCAGGCGGGAACGTTCGGGATATTCGCCGGAGACGATCAGCTCGAATATGCGCTCATAGACCTGATGGCTGAGCTTCGGCTCGCGATCGTCCACCTCCCGCAAGGCCTTGACGGCAACCGCCCGACCACCCCGTCTCATCTCAATCCTCCCTGCCGCTCCGCGGCGGTGGGACCCCTCGGCCCGGTCCCCAGCCCGCATATGACGGCGAATGCGGCGGATTGCCAGAGCATTCTCGGCCAAGTCGGCTCCGGTTCACGCGCCGAGCCGAACCCGCGCGAGCGAGGCCCTGATCGGAGTGAGACAGATCCAACTCCTTTGCCAAAACGCGACCTTCCAAGCCGGTGAGCCGTTCCCCGGCTCGGGGAAACGACCCTAGCGCCCCTTCGCCTGCCGCCAGGTCTTGAACTCCTCGCGGGTCGCCGGATCCGGCGGGTAGAGGCCAAAGATGCCGCGTCCGGCGTTCACCTGCTCCTGCACGAAATCCTCGAACACCGTCTGCTCGAAGGCCTCGTCCGCAACCTCGTCCGCTATACCCTGCGGGATCACAACGACGCCCTCCTCGTCACCCACCATGATATCGCCGGGATAGACTGCGACGTCGCCACAGCCGATGGGCACGTTGAGGTCTAGCGCATGGTGGCGGATCAGGTTGGTGGGGGCCGAGGGCTCCCGATGGTAGGTTGGGAAGGGCAACCGGGCGATCTCGCCAGAATCCCGGAAGCCTCCATCCGTCACCACGCCGGCGATCCCGCGCTTCATGAGACGCGTCACGAGGATTCCACCCGCGGAAGCCGCCCTCGGGTCGTTGCGGCTGTCGATCACGAACACCGCCCCGGGCGGGCATTCCTCCACGCCCTTGCGCTGAGGATGGTTGCGGTCCTCGAACACCCCAATATGGTCGAGATCCTCCCGGGCCGGGATGTAGCGCAGCGTGTAGGCAGGCCCGACGAGCCGGGGCGCATCAGGATTGAGAAGTTTGATGCCGCCGATGAAGGCGTTGCGGAAGCCGCGCTTGAACAGAACAGTCGTGAGCGTCGCCGTCGAGACGGCAACCAGTTTGTCCTTCGAGGCCTGGGAAAGCGCCATGGGTGTCCTCCTGCCTCCAGTTGTCGCGTTCCCGAATGACTTGTCAAGATTTGTCTGACACCGTAGAACGGGGTCATCGGCGCTTTCGTCAGGCGCAACAACAATGAGGAGAACGCCCATGAGGAGGTTACTGGCAGCCGCCGGGATGGTGTGGCTCGGCATCGCGGGATCGGCACAGGCGCAGGACGCGGCTCAGTGGCCGCAGAAGCAGGTCACTGTCGTCGTGCCGTTCGGGGCCGGCGGCACCACCGACATGTTCGCCCGCATCTTCGCACAGGCCATGCAGGAGAAGCACGGCAATCCGTTCGTGGTGGAAAACCGCGCAGGTGCGGGCGGCAACATCGGCGCTGCGGCGGTCGCGAAAGCCCCGAAGGACGGCTACACCCTCCTCGTCGGCACGGTGTCGACCCATGCCATCAACCCGTTCCTCTACAAGAACACGGGCTCCGACGCCGAAAAGGATTTTCAGCCCGTCACCCTGATCGCCCGTCTGCCTAATCTCCTGGTCGTCAACCCGAAGATCCCGGCCAAGACGGTCGGCGAAGTGGTTGAGTACATCAAGCAGAACCCCGGCAAGCTGAACTACGGCTCCTCGGGCGCGGGCACCTCGACGCACCTCGCCTCCGAACTCTTCCAGATGATGACGCAGACCAAGATGAATCACGTCCCCTACCGCAGCTCGGGCGACGTCATGAACAACCTCATGGGCGGCCACATCGACCTTGCCTTCGACAACATGACCTTGGCCTGGCCCCAGGCCCAGAGCGGCACTGTACGGGCGATCGCGGTCACGAGCAGCGAGCGTAGCCCGACTGCTCCCGACGTCCCGACGGTGGCTGAGACCCTGAAGGGCTTTCAGGCCACCTCCTGGCACGGACTCTGGGTTCCCGCCGGCACGCCCCGGCCGATCGTCGACAAGCTCGCCGCCGAGGTGAAGCGTATCTTCGAGGAGCCCGCTACGCAGGCGAAGCTCAAAGAGGTGGGCGCCGCTGCCTCCCCGATGAGCCCTGAGCAATTCGCCACCTTCATCGGCGAGGAGCGGCAGAAATGGCGTGAGGTCGTGAAGGCCGCAGGTCTCGAAAACGCGCAGTAGAAGCAATCATCCTCCGCCTGCCGGCGCCCTCCGGGGCGGCAGGTTTCTTCGCTCACCCGAAACCCGGGAGCCCGCTATGCGCACCTCCATCGACATCGCCGATCTCGCGCAATCCGTGGTCGCCGTGCCGCCGTTCGCATTGAACGAGGATTACGAGCCGAACCGCGAGGCCAACCGGGCGCTGATCCGGCACCTCGAGGCCGGCGGGGTCACGACGCTGCTTTATGGCGGCAACGCCAATGTGCACAACTGGCCGGTCTCCCGCTTCGGGGATTGGCTCGACGGGCTCGAGGAGGCGGTGGCGCCGGACACCTGGCTCGTGCCGTCGGTCGGTCCCGACTGGGGCAAGCTTCTCGATGAAGCCGCGATCCTCAAGAATAGCCATTATCCCGCTGCCATGGCGCTCCCGATGATCGCGCCGCAAACCCCAGCGGGCGTCTTGCGGGGGATCGAGACCTTCGTGGAGCGCTCGGGCGTACCACTCATTATCTACATCAAGACGGACGGCTACGTGCCCGCGGAGGCTCTGGGCCGTCTCGTCGAGCAGGGGGCGGTGTTCGGCATCAAATATGCGGTGCCTCGCACCGACATCACGCAGGACCCCTATCTCGACGCGATCATCCAGGCGGTCGGGCGGGAGCGGATCGTGAGCGGATTCGGCGAGCCCCCGGCCCTTCCGCATCTGGAGCATTTCGATCTCGCGGGCTTCACGGCCGGCTGCGTCTGCATCGCGCCCGCGCTCTCGATGGCGTTCCTCCATGCCCTCAAACGCCGGGACGGGGCCGAGGCCCGCCGCATCCTGGCGCATATCCAACCCCTGGAGGCAATCCGGGAGCGCGCCAACGCGATCCGGGTGCTGCACACGGCCGTGACCCTCTCCGGCATCGCGCCCATGGGTCCGATTCTGCCCCTCCTCACGGAAGCCGATCCGGCGATCCACACTGAGATCCAGGAGGCCGCCAGGACACTCCTCGCCGCCGAAATGGCCGCACGCCGTCAGCTCGCCGCCGAGTAGGCACCCAACCAGGAGGATCGGGATGGCATCCGGGACCGTCGTCTATGTCGCCAGCGCTGGCACGAGCGAAATCCACTCCTTCCGCCTCGACGAGAGCGGAGTGCTCGCTCCGCTTGCGGTCGTGCCTCTCCCAGACGTGGCCGAACCCGGGGGCTCGGCGCCGCTGGCGGTGAGCCCCGACCGGCGGTTCCTCTATTGCGCCATCAGGTCCGAGCCCTTCCGTGTGGCCGCCTTCGCGATTGACCCATCGTCGGGCAGCCTCTCGGCGATCGGCAGCGCCCCCCTTGCCGACAGCATGCCTTATATCGCTGCGGACAGGACAGGGCACTGGCTGTTCAGCGCCTCCTATGGGGGAAGCCGAATTGCCGTGAATCCGATCGGTCCGGATGGCCGCGTGGGCCCACCTCTGCAGGTCATCCCGACCGAGCCCAAGGCACACGCCATTCTTCCCGACCCGACCAACCGGGTCGTTTACGTGACGAGCCTTGGCGGCGACCTGATTCACCGGTTCGACTTCGATAAGGACAGCGGCCGTCTGGAGGGCGGGGAGCCGGTCGTCCGCGTTGCGGCTGGCGCGGGGCCGCGGCATTTCCGATTTCACCCGAATGGACGCTTCGTTTTTCTCGTTAACGAGCTCAACGCCACAGTCGACGTCCTGTCGGTCGATGCGCCGGACGCGCCCCTCCGATCCATCCAGACGATTTCGACGCTTCCACCGGGCTTCACCGGCAAGCCGTGGGCGGCCGAGGTGCAGCTGACCGGTGACGGAAGCCTTCTCTTCACCTCGGAACGCACCTCCAGCACCCTTGCAGCCTTCCGCGTTGACGCGAAGACCGGGCGCCTTACGCTTCTCGGCCACACCCCGACGGAGCAGCAGCCACGGGGCTTCGCCATCGATCCCACAGGCCACTTTCTCTTGGCTGCTGGCGAGGCATCCCATCACGTCTCGGCTTATCGGATCGAGGCCGAGAGCGGCAGTCTCAGCATGACATCCCGGCTCCCGGTCGGACGGGTCCCGAACTGGATCGAGTTCGTCGCTCTCGGCTGACGAGAAGCCTGCCTGTCAAGTTGTCAGATAAGTTCAGGACGGGCGTTCGGTGGCTCGATAGCGGATCTGTGGGCTCGCTTGCACTCAGCGGAGGCTCTTGCTCCGAATTCGCCCGATCTGACTGGCCTACCTCCCCTCCACGAGGGCATAGCTACTCAGAAATGCTCGATAAATCTCCAGTTGTGACCCTGCCGGCGTACCTTTGAGCTCTTGCGGCTTTCGCCGTCAATCTGCATGTCTGGGCAACAAAGCTGACCTTTATTTTGCATTGCACAAACAGCATCAAGATGAAAACTTTTGTTGACCGAAATTGACAACTTCGGAATCGCGGTGCTAGCGTTCCACCATGCTAAGGGCCCGAGCAGAAGAGGCCTGGTTTCCAAATCGGGAGGAAGACGCCATGAGGAGACGCCGGGAATCGATCGCGCGCTGGGCCCTTGCCGGGGCCTCGATGCTCGTCCTGACGGGACACGCTCTTGCCATCGACTACAAGGAAGCGCCGTCCCTCGCGACGGCCGCGAAGGAAGGCAAGCTGCCCCCAGTGGCGCAGCGGGTCAGCGAGGAACCAGAGGTCGTGAAGCCCCTGGAGAGCGTCGGCAAGTATGGCGGCCAGCTCCGCTTCGGACTGCGCGGATCGTCCGACCACAACCACGTCCTCCGTATGGTCGGTGCGCAGGGCCTCGTTCGCTGGGATCCTCAATACACGAAGATCGTGCCGAACGTGGCCAAGAGCTATGAGGTCGATCCGAGCGGCAAGGTGTTCACCTTCAATCTCCGCAAGGGGATGAAGTGGTCGGACGGCAAGCCCTTCACGGCCGACGACATCCTCTTCAATGTCGAGGACCTCGTCCTCAACGCGCAATACTCGCCGACGCCTTCGCGCTACACCTCCGGCGGCAAGCCGATGCAGATCGAGAAGGTGAACGAGTCGACCGTCCGCATCACCTTTACGGAACCCTACGGCGACTTCTTGGCCGAGCTCGCGAGCCCGCTCGGCCAGCACCCTGTGCTCTACGCGAAGCACTATTGCTCCCAGTTCCACCCGAAGTACAACCAGAAGATCGATGAGGCCATCAAGGCCGCGAACGCATCAGACTGGAAGAATCTGTTCCAGCAGAAGTGCGGCGAAATCGAAATCCCGGCCCGCTGGGGTAATCCCGAGCGCCCGACGCTCGATCCATGGGTCGTGAAGGAACCCTATGTGGGCGGCTCGACCCGCGTCGTGATGGAGCGCAATCCGTATTTCTGGCAGGTCGATCCGGACGGCAAGCAGCTGCCCTACATCGATCAACTCAGCGCGAACATCGCCCAAGACGTGGAGAGCCTGATCCTGTCCGCCATCGGCGGCCGTATCGACTTCGGCCTGAGGCATCTCGATGCACCCGCGAACCGGCCCGTCCTCGCCGAGAACCGGCAGAAGGGCGGTTACGAGATGTTCGCGGGCGCGTCGGTCGGCGGCACCAACATGGTGATTAACCTGAACCTGGCCCATAAGGACAAGGAACTCAGGGAACTCTTCAACAAGAAGGACTTCCGGATTGCGCTCTCTCACGGCATGAATCGGAAGGGGATCATCGACACGGCCCTCCTGGGCGAGGGTGAGCCCTGGCAGCAAGGCCCCTTCGAGGAGCATCCGAATTTTCACAAGAAGATTGCGACCCAGTTCCTCGAATTCGATGCTGCGAAGGCCAATGCCCTTCTAGATAAGATCGGCTTGGACAAAAAGGGGCCCGATGGCATCCGCCTTCTGCCGAGCGGACGCCCGGTGAAGTTCAAAATCGACGTGATCCCGACCCTGCAGCCCGAGCAGGTCGACATGCTGCAGCTGATCGAGCGCGACTGGGCCAAGATCGGCATCGACATGGATGTGAATGCCATTGAACGGACGCTCTTCTACGAGCGCACTTCCAACGGCAACGACCATGACGCAGCGGTGTGGGGCGGCCAAGCGAGCTGGGTGCCGGGCGAAATCCCACAGCAGATCGTGCCCGTCCACCACGACGCTCGCTGGGGCATTCCGTGGAGCCAGTGGTACAACACGCGCGGGAAGCAGGGCGAGGAGCCGCCGGCCACGGTGAAGGAGCGCATGCGCCTTTACGACGAAGCTCGCGCGACCCCGGATCCCGACAAGCGACGCGATATCATCAAGAAGATCGCGGACATCGCGGCGGACGAATTCGAGGTCATGTCGGTTTCGAAGGCCCTGCCGACGTATGGGATCAAGAAAACGAACCTCAAGAACGTCCCCGAGTCGATGCCGAATTCCTGGTACTACCCCACACCCGGGCCGACGCTGCCGCAGACTTGGTACTGGGCGAATTAGGAGTCCGTCTGTCCCTTCCCTTTCTGGGGAGGGACAGCCAACCGAAAGCAGGGATAGGCGGTAGTTTGGCCCTCGATGCCGACCTCCTCCTGGTTTTCTCTACTCCGGTCTCGTCGAGACCTGAGGGGGAGGCGCCACACTCCATGAACGGGAGCGCGAGCCAATGCTCTTGGCCTACATCATCCGCCGGATCCTCTGGGCGATCCCGTTCCTGTTCGTAGTCTCGCTCATCGCCTTCGCGCTCATCCAGGCGCCCCCTGGCGATTACATCAGCACATTTGCCTCGACCCTTGCCGCTTCCGGCGACGTGATCGACCAGGAGCGCCTCGTTGCCCTTCGGGAGCGCTACGGCCTCGACCAGCCCTTCCTGGTTCAGTACTGGCGATGGATCTCCGGCGTCATGCACGGGGATTTCGGGATCTCGTTCGAATGGCAGCAGCCGGTCTCGAACCTGATCTGGGAACGCATGGCGCTCTCGGTGACCCTCGCACTCTCGACGCTCCTCTTCACCTGGGCCGTGGCCTTTCCAATCGGCATCTACTCCGCGGTCCGGAAGTACTCGGTCGGTGACTACATCGTGACCGGCATCGGCTTCATCGGTCTTGCGATGCCGAGCTTCCTAGTCGCGCTCATTCTGATGTACATCGCCGTCACGGTGTTCGGCGCGGATGTCACGGGCCTGTTCTCGCCCGAATACGAGAAGGCGCCCTGGTCCTGGGCGAAGGTCGGGGATCTCCTGTCCCATCTGTGGATCCCCGTCCTCATCCTGGGTCTCAGCTCAACCGCGAGCCTCACGCGGATCATGCGGGCCAACCTCCTCGACGAACTCCACAAGCCCTATGTCACCACGGCGCGCGCCAAGGGCCTCTCGGAGTTCCGGCTCCTCATCAAATACCCGGTGCGTCTCGCGCTGAACCCCTTCATTTCGACCCTCGGCTGGGCCTTCCCGCAGCTGATCAGCGGAGCCGTAATCACCGCGTTCGTGCTCTCCCTGCCGACCTCGGGGCCCCTGCTGCTGCAGGCGCTGCTCGCTCAGGACATGTATCTCGCGGGAGCCTTCATCCTGCTCCTTTGCTGCCTCTCGGTAGTCGGGATGCTGATATCGGACATTCTGCTCGCCTTCGTCGATCCCCGCATCAAGTTCCAGTGAGCCGATGCGTGCCCTGACCCCCCGCACCATCACGTCCGTTTCTGCCTCGATCTCTCACGCGATCACGATCGCTCCTCGCATCCGACGGTGACCGATGGCTACGATTGCCGATCCGAGAACCCTGACGCAAACCAACGATCATGCCTCGCAATGGCAGCTGATCTGGAGCGCCTTCCGCCGCCACAAGCTGGCGATGACGGGAGCCGTCATCGTGGTCTGCCTCTACCTCGTGGCGATCTTCTGCGAGTTCCTCGCTCCCTTCGATCCCGATGCCCCGATGGCTCGCGACGTCTATCATCCCCCGCAGGCGCTCCACTTCATCGATGTGGACCGCGACGGCGGTTGGGCCATCCGCCCGCACGTGATCGGCATGAAGCAAACCCGCGACCGGTTCACCCTGAAAACCTCCTTCGCGCCCGATCCCGACAGAAAGATCTATCTGACCCTGTTCGGCACCGGAACTCCCTATCGGCTCTGGAGCCTGTTCCCCATGGAGCGGCGGCTGATCGCGGCGGCCACGCCCGGCGAGCGCTTCTATTTCTTCGGAGCGGACCGGCTCGGGCGGGACATGTTCAGCCGCGTTATCTACGGAACACGGGTGTCCATGTCGATCGGTCTTGTTGGCGTCGGCATAAGTCTCCTGCTCGGGCTCGTTCTCGGCGGCCTGTCGGGCTACTACGGCGGCCTGATCGATATGACCGTGCAGCGCATCGTCGAGCTGAAACTCTCGCTGCCGACGATTCCGATCTGGCTGGGCTTGAGCGCCGCTCTCCCGCAGGACTGGTCAGCCCTCACGCGCTACTTCGCGATCACTCTCATCCTGTCGCTGGTGGGCTGGACCGAACTCGCCCGCGTCGTGCGCGGTCGCTTCCTGGCGCTTCGCACGGAAGACTTCGTGACGGCCGCCCGCCTCGACGGAGGCACACGCCGGCGCGTGATCTTCCGGCATATGATGCCCTCTATGGCGAGCCACATCATCGCGTCGGTGACGCTTGCCATCCCGATCATGATCATCGCAGAAACATCCCTTTCCTTCCTGGGGCTCGGCCTTCTCCCGCCCGCGATCTCCTGGGGCGTGCTCCTGAAGGAGGCCCAGAACGTCCGCTCCATCGCCTCCGCGCCCTGGCTGTTCGTGCCGGGCATTGCGGTCTGCATCGCGGTCCTCGCCCTCAACTTCCTTGGCGATGGCTTACGCGACGCGGCCGACCCTTACGCCCAGGAGGGACGCTGATGTCGAGCGGGTCGATCGACCTCTATCGCCAACAAGGCACCGCCATGATCACATACGCGGCCGACCTCGCGCCGGCGGAGGGTTGCTGATGGCTCTTTCCCGCTTTCCGCCCCCCGTGAATCCGGCCCCGGTCCTGGAGGTGAAAAACCTCGTGACCGAGTTCGCCATGCGCCGCGGGCCCTTCAAAGCGGTCGACGACGTGAGCGTCGAGCTTCGCCCGGGCAAGACCACTTGCATCGTGGGCGAATCGGGCTCGGGAAAGAGCGTGATGGCCCGCTCCATCCTGCAGATCGTCGACCCGCCTGGCCGAGTGATCTCGGGCCAGGTGCTGCTCCACAAGCATCGCACGACACGGGGAAAGACCAAGAACGGCGAGGATCACACCATCGATCTCGCCGGCCTTCATCCCCGCTCCTCAGCGATCCGCAGCATCCGGGGGCGGGACGTCGCCATGATCTTCCAGGAGCCAATGAGCTCCCTTTCGCCGGTGCACCGCATCGGCGATCAGATCGGCGAGGTGATCCGCCTGCACGAGGGCGTCTCGAAACGGGAGGCCCGCCACCGCTCCATCGAACTCCTGCGGCGAGTCGAGATTCCCCGCCCCGAGGTCGCGATCGACCGCTTCCCCTTCGAGTATTCCGGCGGGATGCGTCAGCGGGCCATGATCGCGGTCGCGCTCGCCTGCAATCCCTCCGTTCTCATCGCCGACGAGCCCACCACCGCCCTCGACGTGACGATCCAGGCCGAGATCCTGGCGCTCATCCGCCAGCTTCAGTCCGAAAGCGACATGGCCGTCATGTTCATCACCCACGACATGGGTGTGGTGGCGGAGATCGCGGACGATATCGCGGTCATGCGTTTCGGCAAGATCGTCGAACGGGGCGACGCCTTCGCGATTTTCGAGAAGCCCGAGCACGACTACACCCGCGGCCTCCTCAACGCGGTCAAGGAACTGGATCACCCTTCCGCCCGGCGTCTCGCCATGCGGGCCGAGAAGCCGCCTGCGGCACCGATCCTCCACCTCTCGTCGCTTCGCAAGGAGTTCCCCTTCACCAAGGGGTTTCTGGGTCTCCAGAAGGATTCCATCCTGGCCGTCGAGAATGCCGATCTCGAGCTCCGCGCCGGCGAGAATCTCGGCGTCGTGGGCGAGAGCGGATCGGGAAAGACGACGCTCGGGCGTTGCATCCAGCGCGTCCATCAGGTCTCGGGAGGCAGTATCCTCTACAAGGGCCGAGATGGCCGCACCATCGACCTCGCGCCGATGACGGATGCACAACTCAAGGAGCCCTGGAAGGACATCCGGACGATCTTCCAGGACCCCTTCTCCTCCCTCAATCCGCGCATGACTGTCGGACAGATCGTCGGCGAACCCCTCCTTGTGAGCGGCGCGTTTTCGGGATCGAAGCTGCGCGATCGGGTCGCCGAGCTCCTCAATCTCGTCGGTCTGCCGGCTTCAGCCATGGAGCGCTACCCGCACGCTTTCTCCGGCGGCCAGCGCCAGCGCATCAGCATCGCTCGCGCGATCGCCCCAGACCCGCGCGTGATCATCGCCGATGAGGCCACCTCGGCACTCGACGTGAGCCTCCGAATCCAGATTCTCGACCTGCTGCTCGATCTGCAGGAGCGTCTCGATCTGAGCTTCATCTTCATCAGCCACGACATTGCGGTCATCCGCTATTTCTGCGACCGCATCGCCGTGATGCACCGCGGCCTCATCGTCGAGACCGGCGATACGGAAGCGGTGTGCACGGCTCCGCAGCATGCCTACACGCGCTCCCTCCTCTCCGCTGTGCCCATCGCCGATCCGCGTCGGCGCGGCACCGTGGAGCGCATCCGCTACCGCGAGGCGAGCTGACGAACATCAGGCCGGTCTCGTCCGGCAACGAGACCTATCGGTGCCGCGGCCGTATGGCAGCGGTTTGGGATTACAGAAGAGGGCCGCTGACCCGGCTGCCGGGCTTGGGCGCTCGGCTGCCACGGGATCGGCTTGCCCGCGAAAGGGGCCTCGCGTGAAGATCACCGACGTCAAGACTTATCTGATCCAGGTTGGCGCCCGGCCGACAGTGCCCGGCACCGAAGCCGCCGGCGTGCACCAGGAGGCTGATTTCCGCGGTTCGCGCAACTGGCTCTTCCTGAAGATCTTCACGGACGAAGGAATCACCGGCGTCGGCGAGTGCTCGGGTTGGCCGCGCGTTATCGAGACAGCCGTGCAGGATTACCGCACGCTCCTCATCGGCGAGGACCCGCGCGACATCGACCGCCTATGGCATCGCCTCTTCATCGGCTCCATGGGCCACGGCGTACTCGGTACAGTGGGCGGCGGCGCGCTCACGGGCATTGAAATGGCGTTGTGGGACATCAAGGGGAAGGTGCTCGGCCAACCCGTCTGGAACCTCCTCGGCGGACGCTTCCGGGACTCGGTTCAGGTTTATGGGCACGCGAAGACGCCGGAGCGGGCTCGCGAGCTGCTGGGGCGCGGCTACACCGCCATGAAGGTCGCCTTCACGGGAGCGGTCGAACTCGATCGCGTGGCCGCCGTGCGGGATGCAGTCGGCCCCGAGGTCGACGTGATGGTGGATGCGCACGGTCCGTCCTGGATGACGACCCAGGATGCCATCGCGGTTGGCCGGGCGCTCGAACCTCTCGATCTCCTGTTCTACGAGGACCCCGTAGCACCCGAAAACCTGGATGCGCTCGAGCGCATTCGCGATGCCGTGGACATCCCACTTGCAGCCGGCGAGCGCGTGAGCACGATCTGGGGCATCCGGCCCTACATCGAGCGAGACCTCGTTGCCGTGATCCAGCCCGATACCGGGCGCGCGGGCGGCATCACGCAGATGCGGAAGATGGCCGCCATGGCGGAGGCCCATTACATCACCATGGCCCCCCATTCGGGCTCCCTCGGGCCGGTGGCCGAGTTCGCCGCGCTCCATGTCATGGCGACGATTCCAAATGCGCTGATGCTGGAGCGCATCGAGTTCGACTGGCCCGGTCGCTACGAGGTGGTCACGCCGGTTCTCCAAGTCGTCGATGGGCGCCTGCCCGTGCCGAACGCACCCGGGCTCGGGGTCGACATCGTCGAAGAGGAAGTCGAACGCTATCCCGGCCGCCGCAACGTCTCCGATATGCCAGCCGACGACGGATGGGCCTACGAACCCGGCACCGTGAACGAGGCCGTCTACTTCCAGACCCGGCTGGGGCGCCGCCGGAAGCTGCGCATTGCCGCCGCCACCTGAACCAAGAAGAAGCGAGGAGATTCTCTGAGATGCGGATTACGCGCCTGCGCTCCTACATGAGCCGCGATGCCAATCGGCCGCGGGTCATCGTGGCGATCGACACCGACGAGGGCATCACCGGTTGGGGCGAGTGCTACAACCACGGGCCGGACCGGGCCCTTCCGCCGCTTCTGGACTACCTCTTCCTGCAGATCGAAGGCGAGGATCCGCGCCGGATCGAGTTCCTGATCCTCAAGCTGCTGCAGCAATCCCGCTTTCCGCCCGGCGCCCTTGGGCTCGCCGCGATCTCCGCCATCGACCATTGCCTGTGGGACATCTCGGCGAAGGCCCTCGGCGTGCCAGTCTATCGCCTGCTCGGTGGCGAGACCCGGGACAAGGTGCGAGTCTATGCGGGCGTCTACACGGCGCCGGATCCGGCGGAAGCCCTCGACACCGTGACGGGTCTCAACGAGCGCTACGGCCTGACGGCCTTCAAGCTGAGCCCCTTCCGGAGTGATATCCATGCCCTGCGATGGGGCGAGATCGTGAAGGGCAGCGCCGAATATTTCGCAGCACTGCGGGAGGTGTCGCCCTCCCATTTCGAATATGCCTTCGACGCTCATGCCAAGATCTTCGAGCCCTGGCAGGCCATCCAGCTCGGCAACGCGCTCGCGCCGTACGATCCGCTCTTCTACGAGGAGCCTATCCGGCCCGAGCACATCCCGGCCTGGAGCGAGCTCAAGGCGCGCGTCGCTTGCCCCCTCGCCACAGGCGAGTCGCTCTATAGCCGCTACGAATTCTTGACCCTGCTCAATGGGCGCGGCGCCGACATCGTGCAGCCCGACATCTGCGTCGTCGGCGGCATCACGGAGATGCGCAAGATCGCCGTGCTGGCGGAGGCCCACTTCGTCACCATCGCCCCGCACAATCCCATGGGTCCCCTCGCGACGGCCGTGAACTTCCACTTTTCCATGAGCTGCTCGAACTTCAAGATTCTCGAATACCGCATCCCGAAGAGCGCCTACATGGATGCGGGCCGCGAGATCGATGGAAGCTACATCCAGGATCCTTACCTGCCGGAGGACGGCTATCTCCTACCCCGGCCGGAGCGGCCTGGCTGGGGTGTGGAGATCGACGAGGATTTCCTCGCCAGCGATCGCTACGTTCATTGGGAACGGGCGGTTCCGAAACGGCCGGACGGCTCGCTCGGCTATCCCTGATCGCGGCAGTCCCAGACCGAAGGAACGGCCGGCATGTATCTCGGCACGCAGTTCAAGGCCCGCTCGGACGACGATTTTCGGATCATGGCACAGCTCGGCGCCCGCCATGTCTGCGCCGATCCTCCCGGCAACGCGCATCACTGGTCGCGCGACGATCTCCTGCGTCACCGGGAGCGGATCGAGAGCTTTGGACTCATCCTCGATATGGTGGAACTGCCGCTGAACTCGCGGCCCATCGAAGAGAGCAAGAGCCCCAACATCCTGCTGGGCAAAAGCCCTGAGCGCGACCGGGAGATCGACTCCATCTGCGCGCTGATCGAGCGCCTCGCCGAGGTCGGCATTCCTTCCGCCAAGTACAACATGAACATCATCGGCATTCCCCGAACGCCGGACGAGCGTGGACGCGGGGGTTCGATGAACGCGGCCTTCCGCTGGGACCGAACCGACCAGAATGCGCCACCCGGGATCGCCGGAACCCTGTCCGAGGACGAGAACTGGGAGCGGATCGACTACTTCCTCTCCCGCGTGGTTCCGGTCGCGACGCAGAACCGGGTGCGCCTCGCCTGCCACCCGCACGATCCCTACACGCCGCCGGGCTACCGGGGGGTCACCCGGGTGCTCGGCACCGTCGAGGGGCTCAAGCGCTTCGTGACCCTGCACGAAAGCCCTTATCACGGGCTGAACTTCTGCCAGGGCACCGTGGGCGAGATGCTGGAGGACCCGGGCCGCGAGATCTTCGACGTGATCCGCTGGTTCGGCGAGAGGGGCAAGATCTTCAACCTCCACTTCCGCAACATCCGCGGCGGCAAGCTCAACTTCATGGAAACGTTCCCGGACGAGGGCGACATGGATATGGCGAAGTCCCTGCGCACCTATGGCGAGGTCGGCTACCGCTACATGGTCATGCCCGACCATGCTCCGACCGTCTCGGGCCTCGACCCCGTCGGCATGGCCTTCGCGTATTGCTACGGGTACATCGCCGGTGCACTCCAGATGATGGGCCTTGACCCCGCGGGTCCGTCGACGGCTCCGCCCGGATAGGCGGAAGGCTGCGGGGCCCAGATCCTCCGCTGCGGTGCAGCGCCAGTGGAGGAGTCCCGAATCCGACCGCCTGATCTCGACGTATTCTCCCCTGGCTGGACTCGTTCCCGGATCCAGTGGATTGTCCAACTAAGTTGCGCAATAAAATGTTAGCACGCTATCGAATGAAGGCGTCATTGCTCCCTGGAGATTTCCGATGCCGACCGATGTCAAATACACCACTCAGGCGACGGCTACCGGCGGCCGCGATGGCCGCGCGACCACGGCCGATCACAGCCTCGATGTGAAGCTTTCGACGCCCAAGGAGCTCGGCGGCGCCGGCGGCGAGGGAAACAACCCGGAGCAGTTGTTCGCGGCAGGCTATTCCGCCTGTTTCCTCGGTGCCTTGAAGTTCGTCGCGGGCCAGGAAAAGCTGCGTGTTCCCGATCAGAGCACCGTGACCGCGACGGTCGGCATCGGGCCCCGGTCCGAGGGCGGCTTCGGGCTCGATGTGGCCTTGCGAGTCTCGCTTCCCGGAATCGAGCGAGCGCAGGCCGAGGCCCTCGTCCAAAAAGCCCACCAAGTGTGCCCCTACTCGAATGCCACTCGCGGCAGCCTCGACGTCCGGCTCGAAGTGGCATGAACTCCCGCTCCTCGTTCGGCCATGTGCGCTAGAACACATCAGCGTCCGTCGAAGAGCGTATTCTCATCTTCACAGCACGAGCTGATCCCCGTGTTGTCCTCCCGAACTCAGGCCGCCCCAAAGGCGGCCTTTTTCGTTTCGCCGCCGGCCCGACGGCACATTCTTGCGTGGCTCGGACTTCGGGAGCGGTCAACCGCCGGCTCGATCAGGGCTGGCCCAGAGCTTGGTCCCGAAAGCCTTTCGAGGATTGGATTTCCCTTAGGTTACCCTGTCACGGCTCGTTGGCGTCGTACGGGTGCCCCTCGTGAGCCAGGTGCAGGTAGTTCGGGTTGAAGAGGGCTGCCTCTTGGAGCACTTGCAGGTCGGGAATGGTGAGTTGCTTCCCCTTGAGCACGATCAGCCCCTCCTCGCGCATCTCCTGCAGGGTCCGGTTCACGTGAACCGTCGACATGCCGGTAGCATCGCCCAATTGTTCCTGCGTGACGGGTAGCTCGCAACTCGTGCCCCGGGTCAGTCCCACACCTCGGAGCCGGATGAACAATTCGCACAGAAGATGAGCCATGCGCTCAAGGGCATTCCGCTGGCCGAGATTCGTGGTCCATTCGCGCGCGATGGCTTCATCGACCAGGGAGTTCCACCACAGAGCACGGGAAAGCCGCGGCGAGGCGTCGGTAATCTCGAGGATGGTGTCGGAGGGGATCTCGGCCACACGAAGCGGGGTAAGCGCGCCGATGGAATGGTCCATCTCCCGCAGGATGAACATGCGAATGTCGCAGAGGTCGCCGGGGATCAGGAAGGCGGAGATCTGTCGCCTGCCGTCTTCCAAGTGCTTGTAGCGGCAGGCCCATCCGTCGATTATCAAGTTCACCTGGCGCGGCCGGTCGCCCTCGTTGATCACATCGTCTCGCGCCCCGAGCTGACGGATGCGCGAGCTCGCAGCTCGTTCGAGCGCCTCCTTGTCCGATGAGGAAAGTTTCGTGAACTGCTCGAGCTTGGAGATCAGGCAGAGGGCCATGAGGGATTCCGGACCTCCGATCTTTGGGTCTGTACCCCCCCTTGCCGAGCCATGCGCAACTCCTCCAGTCATGCGGCTTCCTTAAAGGTGGGCCGGAGCCCCAGGGACGGAACGCCCGGATACTGCGCCATCGGCAGGAGCCCCGTGCAACCAGCTGAACAGGTCTCCACAGGCTTCACTTTAACACAAATTAAGATTGTTTGTTATCTACATGTGAATTGCGGCCTGGACCTGTCCACCATAGGCTGTGCCCGCCCGTAGTACCCTGCGCTTTCGGCGGCGCATGGAGCAGGATCGGCACCGCCCCAGTCCTGGACCGAACGCGGTCCGACCGTCGCGGTCCGCAACCGCTTTGGATCAAGTCCCGCATCGAGCCATGAAGTTCGGTTGCAGGGCCGCCTGGAGGGTTTCTGCCTCGACTGCGGTGACACCGCGGTCCTGAAGGTTCTCAGCGGAGACCTACTGTCGATCAATCCGCTTCTTACCTTCGGCGATGCGGCGGTTCGCTTCGGCGAGATGTTGCCGTTCGGCCTTGAGGTCGAGCGCGGAAATCGGCGTGTTGGCTGTCCGTTCGACCACCGGTCTCAGCGTTGCGAAAGCAGGTGACGGTCGTTCGTGACCGGGCACGAAGATACGGAACAGAGATGATCGGGCCGTTGTTCCCCTATAGGGCCGTTTCGGCCTCAAAGGGACGTGGATGGGGAATCACGACATCGTCGTTATCGGGGGCTCCACGGGCGCCACCGCTCCCCTGAAGAGCTACTGGGTACGCTTCCCAACAACCTCCCGGCGGCGATTTTCGTCGTACTGCATATCCCAGCACGCAGTGTCGGGATGCTGACCGCCGTGGCTGGGGCCTCTTCCCGGTTACCCATCCACCCGGCGGCGGATGGCGTCCAGATAGAGCCCAGTAACGTCTACCTGGCGGTCCCCGACTGCCACATCATCCTGGTCGACGGCCGAATCAAGCTCGGACTCGGGCCGCGAGAGAATATGGCCCGACCCGCTATCGACCCCCTCTTCCGCTCGGCCGCAGCGGCCTACGGGCCGAGGGTTGTCGGCGTTCTCCTCAGCGGCCTTCTGAATGACTGCTGCTCCGGGCTGGCTGCGATCAAAAGATGTGGCGGTCTGACGGTCGTACAGGACCCGGCCGATGCCATCGCCGACGAGATGCCTCTCAGCGCCATGGCGGCCGTGCCGGTCGATCTGTCGATCTCGAGCACGCCAATGGGCGACGTGCTGACCGACCTCGTGCGGGAGCCAGCCGGGCCCGTCCTGCCGATTCCCCCGGAGATCCGACTCGAGGTCGACATCGCGGCGGGCGAGCGCGTGGACACTGACATCGTCGGCTGCTTCGCCGACCCCGCCGCTCTCACGTGCCCGAGCTGTGGTGGGTCTCTTTCAAGGGTACGGGATGGAAATCCTCTTCGCTACCGGTGTCAGGTCGGACACACGATGACGGCCGAAATTCTGTCCAAACAACAGGAACATGCGGTGGACGAGGCGCTCCGGGTTGCGCTACGCGTGATCGAGGAGCGCGCCGAACTCGTGGAGCGCATGGCCCGGGGCGGCCGGGCTTCCGGGTGCCGGGCGGTTGCCGAGATGTACGAGGAGCGGGCGGGCGAGTACCGCCGCTCTGCGGAAACGATCCGCCGGGCCGTCCTGCTCTCGATGGTTCGGTCGGAGACGCTGGAGAACGAGGGCGGGCAAGAGACGCTGGGATAAACGGATCCTGCCGACATGCCGGAGAACGCGGGCGGGCAGGAGGCAAGGGAATAGAAGAGCCGAAGATGGCGAAGGGCCGGCGGACAGCAAGGGGAGCCTCGAACCCAGCCTCGATTGTTGTTGCGGTGGGCGCGACAGCCGCGCGGATTTCGGCGCTCGAAACCTTCCTGTCGAGCCTCCATCCCCATGAGGGCATAGCGGTTGTCGTCGTTCTTCAACATCGGGAGGCCCTGGACGTCGCAGCCTTCGAGAGGGAGCTCTCTCGCTTTGGGCGCAGCCTCACGTCCATCGAGGACGGCTTGGAGATCGAAGCTGGCAAGCTGTACCTGCCGCCTGCCGACATCGTGGTGACGGTCGACCGGCGGCGATTTCGGACCCGGCCGGCCGAGCAGCAGCCTGGCGAACGCGGCACGATCGACAGATTTCTGACCTCCCTCGCGCGTGACGAGGATGGCCACAGCATCGCGGTGATCCTTGACGGGACCGGAGGCGACGGCACCCTGGGCTTGACCGCGATCAAGGCCGGTGGCGGTCTCACGCTTGCGGAGGAGGCAGAGGAGTTCCGGGACGGCCATTTGTCGGCCAGCAAAAGCCCGGCCGCGCTGGCCGATTTTGTGCTCCCGGTAGAAGCCTTGGCGGAGCGGATCGCCTGCTCCGTGCGAGACTTCGCCCGCCAGTCCGCCCTGGCGACCGCCGATCCGGACTCCCCCGAGATAGCGGCCGCGCTCGCGGGGATCGTCACGATCCTACGCAACAGGACGGGCCAAGATTTCCACGGGTACAAGCGCGGCACTTTCTTGAGGCGTGTGCAGCGTCGCATGCAGGTCGCGCAAATCGACACTTTGGAGGCCTATGCCGAAATGTTGCGCTCGCGACCCGACGAAGCGCAGCTCCTCTTCAAGGATCTCCTGATCGGCGTCACCCAGTTCTTCCGCGATCCGCTAGAGTTCGAGGTGCTCGAACGGGAAGTGATCCCCAAATTGTTTGAAGGTAAAACGCGGGCTGACCAACTCCGCGTCTGGGTGATCGGCTGCTCGACAGGCGAGGAGGCTTATTCGCTCGGCATTCTCCTGCGCGAGTACATGCTCAAGCTCGAAGAGGCGCCCCAGGTCCAGATCTTCGGCTCGGATCTCGACGGCCGCGCACTCGCTTCGGCTCGTGCCGCCCGCTACAGCAACACCATTGTCAAGGACGTACCCCCGGAGCGGCTTGCCCGCTGGTTCGTCAAAGAAGGCGATACCTACTGCGTCGCACGTGAAGTGCGGGAGATGTGCATCTTCTCGCAGCATAGTCTCGTCAAGAATGCGCCCTTCTCGCGTCTCGACCTGGTCTCCTGCCGCAATCTCCTGATCTATCTCGACACAGAGCTTCAGACCCGGGTCATCCCACTCTTCCACTTTGCCCTGAAGCCCGGCGGGTACCTCTTCCTCGGCAATTCCGAGAACGTTTCGCGACATACGGATCTGTTCGAGGCGCTGGAGAACCGCTTCCGGATCTTCAGGCGCGTCGACACGAGCGCCCGCACCCTCCCGGACTTTCCCTTGACGTCCGTGGGCCGCGGTCCCGTCGAGCGGCCTCCGCCCGCGCCGCGACCGCGTGCGCTCCGGGGAAGCCTCGCGGCACAGGCCGAGCGCATTGCGGAACGTCATGCTCCTGCCTACGTGATCGTTGACGCGGCGTTCGATGTCCTGCATTTCTCGGGGCGCACGGGTCCCTATCTCGAGCCCGCCGGCGGCATCGCGACGTTGAACGTCATCAACCTCGTGCATGCCGATCTGCGCCTCGATTTACGCGCTGCCCTGACGCGTGCGAGAGATCAGCGGCTGAGCACGGAAGTCCGAAACGTCGCCATGAGCGTGAACGGAAGCCGGCGTGCCGTCGGTCTCGCGGTGGAGCCCCTTCTGAATGGAACGGAGCCCCCTCTGGGATTCGTGGTCCTGTTCAAGGATAGCCCTCTCTCGATGCTGGAGGACCTTGCCGGACCGAACAGGCTTTCACCCGAACATGAGAACCGAGTCCAACAGCTCGAAGCAGAGCTGAGCACCACCAACGAGTACCTGCAGGCCGCCATCGAAGAACTGGAGAGTACCAATGAAGAACTGAAATCCTCCAACGAGGAATACCAGTCCTTTAACGAGGAGCTGCAAGCAGCGAACGAGGAGCTCGAAACCTCCAAGGAGGAGCTTCAATCGGTCAACGAGGAACTCACCACGGTGAACGGGGAGCTCGCCCACAGGGTGCAGGAACTCGGGCGCGCCAACAGCGACCTCAAGAACCTTCTCGAGAGCACGCAAATCGCAACGATCTTCCTCGACAACGAGATGCGAGTCACGAATTACACCCCCGCCGTCACGGAGGTTTTTCACCTCGTCGAAAGCGATATCGGCCGGCCCATCGGTCACATCAAGGGCAGCGTCGGCTACGAAGCGCTGCAGGAAGACGTGCAACGGGTGAAGCGCACGCTGGGCACCGTCGAGCGTGACGTCCGAAATCCGGCGACGGGCACCAGTTACATGGTGCGGGTGCTGCCTTACCGAAGCCTCGACAACTTCATCGGCGGCGTGGTCGTGACCCTGACAGACGTGACTCCGCTCACGCAGGCTCAGGAGGCGCTGCGCCAAAGCGAGGGCCAAGCCAGAATGCTCGTGGCAGAGGTGCAGCACCGAGTGCGCAACACGCTATCGGTCGTGCGCTCCATTGCACGCCGGACGGCCGAAACAAGCGACACGATCGAGGATTATGCCATGCATCTCGAGGGGCGGCTCGATGCCTTCACGCGGGTTCAAGCCGCGGTCAGCCGGAACCCCATCGGCGGCCTCGATCTCGAGATGCTCATCGCCGATGAACTCCTTGCAGCCGCAGCCCGAGAGGGAGAGCAGGTGGGACGCATCAGGGGACCGAAGGTGCGCCTCCAGGCCAAGGCTGCCGAAACCCTGGCTCTTGCCATACACGAGCTCGCAACCAACGCCGTGAAGTACGGCGCGCTGTCGAGGCGGGGCGGATCCGTCCAGGTCGCCTGGAATATCGAGGCGCCATCGGATGGACCCCGGCTGAAAATACAGTGGCGGGAGACCGGTGTCAGGCCCAACGGCGAGAGGCCGGCCCGGCGGGGCTTCGGTACCGAGATGATCGAGCGCACTTTGGTCTACGAACTCGGTGCCGAAACAAGCCTCGATTTCGGAGGCGGCGGGCTGCATTGCATCATCACGCTGCCCTACAATGATCGGGTCGTGGTCATGGGTGAGCGTCGCTGAGGGGACAAACCGGCGCCGGATCGCTGGGCGCCTGCGTCGTCAGCCTTGCGCGTCATACGCCAATTCAGTCGACCAAGGCCTCTCCCATCGCAGGTGACGCCGCGCTGGCCTTCCGGAGCGCGGCGGACGGCGCATGCCCCTTTGGAGCGACCCGCAGGCGGTGACAATCGGCCTCACCTTGGCGAGTTCGTCCGGATGGGGCTATCATCGGCGCGTGCGGTCAACTCCGGGAGATGCGAATGCGATGTCCTGTTGCCGTTGAGCGAGAACGTCGAATCCTCTGCGTCTTCCCGGCTTATAGCCCCTCGTTCGGAACGTTCTCGCACGCCTATCCCCTGCTCCACGACGTGCACGCCTTCATGCCGCCGCAGGGGCTACTTGTCATCGCCGCCTATCTTCCCGAGCGGTGGCCCGTGCGCTTCGTCGACGAGAACATGGGCGCCGCGAGCCCGGCCGATTTTGCCTGGGCGGATGTGGTCCTGGTCAGTGGCATGCATATTCAGGCCCCGCAGATCCATGACATCGCGGCCCGGGCGCGGGCGGCCGGAAAGGTGACGGTGCTCGGTGGCCCTTCCGTCTCCGGCACTCCCGAGAGTTACCCCGACTTCGATTACCTCCATATCGGCGAGCTAGGCGACGCAACGGACCACCTCGTGCAACTCCTCGATGCCAGCATCGAGCAGCCGCCCGCCCAGATCCGGCTCACGACGGCGGAGCGCCTGCCGCTCGGCGATTTTCCGATACCGGCCTACGATCTCATCACGCCGCACCGCTATTTCATCGGCAGCCTGCAATTCTCGAGCGGCTGTCCTTACCGGTGCGAGTTCTGCGATATCCCCGCGCTCTACGGTCGCCAACCGCGCCTGAAGACGCCCGAGCAGGTGATCGCGGAACTCGACGCGATCGTCAGCCGTCGGCACCCGCCGGCAATCTACTTCGTGGACGACAATTTCATCGGCAATCGCAAGGCCGCCAAGGAACTCCTACCTCACCTCGTGGCCTGGCAGAAACGCCGCGGCTACCCCGTGCTCTTCGCCTGCGAGGCGACGCTCAATCTCGCCAAGCAGACCGACATCCTGGAGCTGATGCGGGAGGCCGGGTTCCAGAACGTCTTCGTCGGAATCGAGAGCCCGGACACGGAGGCCCTCAAGGCCATCGACAAGGGCCACAACGCCTCCCTGCCGATGATCGCGGCCATCGAGACCCTCAACAGCTACGGCCTCGAGGTCGTCGCCGGGATCATCCTGGGTCTCGACACCGATACCGCCGAAACGGGGCGCCGGCTTATCGAGTTCGTCGAGCGTTCCAAGATCCCGATGCTGACCGTCAACCTGCTCCAGGCCTTGCCCCGCACTCCCTTGTGGGACCGGCTGGCACGGGAGGACCGGCTGAGCCTCGACCCCGCCCGTGAATCGAACGTCCGTTTCCTGCGCCCCTACGACGAGGTGGTGCAGACCTGGCGGGATTGCGTCGGCGAGATCTACGATCCCGAAAAGCTCTTCGCCCGCTTCAAGCATCAAATCGATGCCACCTATGCCAACCGCATTCAGCGGCCGATCGCATCACAGTTCAACGTCGCGAACCTACGCACCGGGCTCGTGCTCGCCACCAATCTTGCGATCCGCATCGGCCTCCTTTCCGATTACCGCCGGGCCTATTGGAAGGCCGCGCGATACGCCATCGCTCAAGGGCAGGTCGACAACGCCTTTGGGATCGGCCTCGTGGCTCACCACCTCATCCGCTTCTCCCGAGAGGCCGTGCGGGGCGAGCAGAACGCCTCGTTCTACGCCGCGAAGGTCCGCTCCGATAGGGCTTCCGGCCTGGCGCGACGCAAGGCTTCGTAACGTCAGGGGGCGCAGATTGCCCCAACGGGGGCAGCGACACGACGAAGATTCCTGCAAACGATGCCTTATCTTGTTGCAGATTCGGGGTTTCCTCTTGACCCCCCCCACGGAGCGGGTTGAGTTAGCCGGATAAGAACATCCGGAGGAAATTTCATGAACGCCCTGGCTCGCACCTTGTTTTCTGCGGCTCTCACAAGCGGCCTCGCCGCACTCGCGCTTGCCTCCCCGGCCCGGGCTCAGGGCCAGCTGGTCATTTATTGCGGCGTGCAGGAAGAATGGTGCCGCGCCATGGTGAACGGCTTCGAGCGCGAGACGGGCATCAAGGTCTCGATGACCCGCAAGAGCGCAGGAGAAATCCTGGCGCAACTCAAGGCGGAGGCTCAGAATCCGCGCGCCGACGTTTGGTGGGGCGGCACGGGCGACCCTCACCTGCAGGCGAGCGAGGAGGGCCTTACGGTGGAATACAAGTCCCCGGGTCTCGCCGACCTCCAGGATTGGGCGGTGCGGCAGTGGGAGCAGTCCAAAGGTCGGTCCGTCGGGATCTATTCGGGCGCCCTCGGGTTCGGCTTCAACACGGATCTCGTCAAGCAGAAGGGCCTGCCCGAGCCGAAATGCTGGGCGGACCTCCTCGACCCGAAGCTGAAGGACGAAGTCCAGGTGGCCGATCCGAACTCCTCGGGTACCGCCTACACGCTGCTTGCCACGGTGGTTCAGCTGATGGGCGAGGAGAAGGGCTTCGCCTACCTGAAAAGCCTGCACAGGAATGTCAATCAGTACACCAAATCGGGAGCGGCCCCCGCGAAGGCGACGTCCATCGGGGAGACGGCGGTCGGAATCACGTTTCTCCATGACATGGTGACCTACGCGGTCGAAGGCGCGCCCCTCAAGACCGTCGCGCCCTGCGAGGGCACGGGCTACGAAATCGGCTCGATGTCGATCGTGAAAGGCGCCAAGAACCTCGACAATGCCAAGAAGTTCTATGATTGGGCCCTGTCGCCGAACTCCCAGAAGCTCGCAGGCGAAGCGAGGTCCTATCAGGTGCCTTCGAACAAGAACGCGCCCGTGCCGCCTCAGGCACCGAAGATTTCTGATATCAAGCTGATCGCCTACGATTTCGCGAAGTACGGCTCTGCGGAGGAGCGCAAGCGCCTCCTGACCAAGTGGGATTCCGAGGTCAAGAACCTGTCGAAGTAGCGCTCCAGGTTGATGCCGGCGATGTCCAAGGGAACCCTCGCCTGGGTCGTGCTCGGGTGGATCGGCTACGCCGTTCTGCCCTGGTACGGCTTCGAGAGCCAATCTGGCACGCCGTTCATCGGCTCGGGCCTCGGGCTCGCTTTCCGAAGCGCGCCCTGGCTTTTGCCGCTCGCGGGGGCCCTCGGACTCGCGCTCGTTCCCCTCGCCGGCCGCTCGCCTCGTGAACTCGGGCGGTGGCTGGCGGCGGCCGGCGTCATCGGCCTTGTGGTTCTGATCGCTCAGGGTTTCGCGATCGGTCTCAACGGCTGGCGCGGGGGCCTTGAAGCGCTGCTGGGGGGTCCGGGACCCAGCCAAGCCGGCATGGGAATCGGCGCAGCACTCACGGCCTTCTCCCTTCTCATGATCCTCTGCCATGGCCTCGCGGCCTGGGGTTGGTGCCGAGGCGATGCCTTCGTGGTGTCGGCCATTGGCGCCATCGTGGCCCTCATCGGGACATTCGTGTTTTTCCCGATCACGACGATCCTCTTGAGCGCCGTTCAGGACAATGCCGGGCGTTTCGCGCCGGCTGAGTTTACCGTCAAATTCTTTGACCGCTCGATATGGGGACTCGACTGCTTCGTTTCCGATCTGAGATGCGGGGTAGCCTGGAACACGCTCCTTCTTGGGGTTCTCGTCGGCGTGGGGACCACGGTGTTGGGGTTGGCCTTCGCCCTCATCGCAACCCGCACGAATTTCCGGCTCAAAGGCGTGCTGCGGGTGATGAGCGTTCTGCCCATCATTACGCCTCCCTTCGTGATCGGGCTTGCGCTGATCCTGCTTTTCGGCCGCTCCGGCGCCGTGACGGCCCTGCTCTCCGAGTGGTTCGCTATTCCCCGCTCCCGGTGGATTTACGGTCTGCCCGGCATCCTGATCGCGCAATTGCTCGCCTTCACCCCGATTGCCTTTCTCGTGCTCATCGGGGTCGTGCAGGGCATCAGCCCGACGCTGGAGGAAGCCTCGCAGACACTGCGCGCCAAGGGTTGGACCACGTTCCGGACCGTGACCCTCCCGCTCATGCGGCCGGGACTCGCCAATGCGTTCCTGCTCGGATTTGTCGAGAGCATCGCGGATTTCGGCAATCCGCTCATTCTCGGGGGCAACTTCGAGGTACTCTCGACGAAGATCTTCTTCGCAGTCGTCGGCGCAGCCCAGGATCAGGGCCGGGCTGCGGTGCTGTCCATTGTGCTCCTCGCCTTCACCCTCGGTGCCTTCTGGCTTCAGCATGCTTGGCTCGGCCGGAAGGTCTACACCACCGTCACCGGCAAAGGCGATGCGGGACTCCCGCCTCCCCTGCCCCGCCGAGTGGCGCTCGCGAGCTACCTGACGGCGCTTCCCTGGGCTCTGTTCACCGTCGTCGTCTATATGGTCATCGCGATCGGCGGCTTCGTTCGGGCCATCGGTCGTGACTATACCCCGACGCTGCAGCATCTTCTCACCGGTTTCCGGATCGAATACACCGAGCGTGGCTTCTACTTTGCCGGGTCCGCTTGGAACTCCTTCTTCGCGACGATCAAGGTCGCGGCAGTCGCTGCGCCCCTCACGGCCGTAATCGGCCTTCTCACGGCCTATCTTCTCACCCGTCAGCGTTTCTCCGGCCAGCGAGCCTTCGAATTCGGTACGCTCCTGTCCTTCGCGATTCCCGGCACGGTGGTGGGCGTGTCGTACATCCTGGCCTTCAACGTGCCGCCTATTGAGATTACCGGAACCGGTTTCGTCCTCGTGATGTGCTTCGTGTTCCGCAACATGCCAGTCGGCGTGAGATCGGGCATCGCCACCTTGAGCCAGATCGACAAAAGCCTCGACGAGGCTTCGCTCACCCTTGGCGCCGGTTCGGCCACCACGCTCCGCCGTGTCGTTCTGCCTCTTCTGCGCCCGGCGATCGTCGCTTCGCTCGTCTACAGCTTCGTCCGCGCCATGACAGCAGTCAGCGCGGTCATCTTCCTTGTGACGGCCGAGTACAACATGGCAACAACCTACATCATCGGCCGCGTGGAGGCCGGCGAAGTGGGCCTTGCCATCGCCTATTCGACGGTGCTGATCGCCGTCATGCTGTTCGCGATCCTCGGCATCCAGGCGGCTGTCGGCGAGCGCCGGCTCGGGCGCCGCATCATCCCTGCCGGCGCTCCGGCCATCGAGGCTGCCCCGTGAACCAGATGACATCCGCACCTCGTCCGCTCCCGCGCCCCGGGAGCAAGCAGGCAGCTTCCGTCGAGTTCGATAACGTCTCCAAACGTTACGGCACGGTCCTGGCGGTGGACTCCGTGTCCTTCACGATTGAACCGGGGCGGCTCGTGACTCTTTTGGGGCCTTCGGGCTGCGGGAAGACGACGACCTTGCGCCTCATCGCGGGGCTCGAAATGGCAAGCTCCGGGCGGATCGTGATCGGTGGCCGTGACGTCACGCGGCTCTCGGCCTCGGACCGGGACGTCAGCATGGTGTTCCAGTCCTACGCGCTCTTCCCCCACATGTCGGTGTTGGAAAACGTCGCCTATGGGCCCAGTGTTCAAGGTGCGGCTAAGCGCGATGCGCAGGCCATGGCGATGGAGAAGCTTCGCCTCGTAGGGCTGGCAGGGCTCGAGCGGCGCGCGCCCTCCGAGCTCTCGGGCGGTCAGCAGCAGCGTGTCGCCGTGGCCCGTGCCCTCGTGCTCGAACCGCAGGTCCTGCTTTTCGACGAGCCGCTCTCGAATCTCGACGCGAAGCTCCGTCGCCGCGTGCGCGAGGACATCCGCGAGTTGCAGCAGGATCTGAACCTGACGGTCGCCTACGTGACCCACGACCAGGAGGAGGCGCTGGCGGTCTCCGACCGCATCATCGTGATGTCGAATGCTCGCATCGCCCAGACCGGGACCCCGCAGGAGCTCTACGAGGAACCGGCCAATCTGTTCGTCGCCGACTTCATCGGCGACGCCAACATCCTCTCCGGCAACATCGCCGAGCGACAGGGGGACTGGGCCGTCGTGAAGATCGATGCGCTATCCCTTACCCTCCCCCATCGTGGGCAGGATGTCGGGCCGACTAAAGTGGCCGTGCGACCCGACGCGGTTCTCTTGTGGGAGCGCTCGACCCCGGGCCCCGCGCTCGCGGGGCGTATCGCGAAAGCCTCCTACCTCGGGAACCATGTCGAGTACGATGTCGAGTGTTCGTTAGGGGCGCTCTTCGTTGTCAATTACGGGCAGAAAGAGGCACTTCGCGCCGGAAGCGACGTGGCGATCACATTTGCCGATCGCGGCATCTGCATAATCCCCGATTAGATTCCCCGAGAAAAGCCCGGAGTCCTTTCCGGCCGCCTCGATCCAACCTGCGGCTCGCGAAGGCTCTAGCTTCCTGAAGAGGGTTAGCCCTTTAGGTCCTGTACTGGACCCCAGGAGGGTCATCTTGATCCCCTGAAGCGGGACGGTAACTTGCCCCTGTGACCCGGCCATAGCCTGCGTTATGTCTTTTGTGGGTATCGAGGAGGAGTTCTGCATGGCTCGAGGAAGGCGTTTGACTGCAATTACCGTCGCGGCTGGAGCGACCATGCTCGCGATGACCGGCCTGGCTGGTGCCGCCGAGTGCGGCACGACGGCAGCCGGGTTCGAGACGTGGAAACGGCAGTTTGCCGAGGAGGCTCGGGCAAAAGGCGTGGGGGGATCCTCGCTTTCAGCCCTCATGGGCACGAAATATGCCTCGGCCACGATCGCGGCCGATCGGGGACAGAGGAGCTTCCGCCTGTCGCTCGACGAGTTCCTTGCCAAGCGCGGTGGGGCTGCGATCGTAGCGCGGGGGCGCTCTCTCAGGCAGACCCATGCGGCTCTCTTCGCTTCCATTGAGCAGCGGTACGGCGTCCCTCCCGGTCCGATTCTCGCCATTTGGGGCATGGAAACGGGGTTTGGCAGCCAGCGCGGGAACCAGCACCTGCTGTCTGCCGTCGCGACGCTCGCCTACGATTGCCGGCGGTCGGCCTTCTTCACGGAGCAGCTCTACGCCACTCTGACGCTGATCGACCGTGGGACCCTGTCGGCCAACGCACGAGGTGCCATGCACGGGGAAATCGGCCACACGCAGTTCATGCCGAAAAGCATCCTGAATTACGGCAACGGCGGCAATCTCGACAACGTCAATGACGCGCTCACCGCGACCGCGAACTTCCTCAAGGGGCATGGCTGGCGCGCAGGCGCAGGCTATCAGCCGGGCGAACCCAACTTCGCTGCCATCCAGGCCTGGAATGCCGCCTCGGTCTACCAGCGGGCCCTGGCCTATCTCGGGGCCCAGATCGACGGAACACGCAGCGCCTCAGCCGATCGTTGATCCTTTAAGGGTACCGGCGAGCCAAGCGGTTTCGTCCTGCGTTCTGTTGTCGTGCCGTTGGCGGCCGCTGTGCCTCATCCCTGGAGCTCGAGGCCTGTTGGGAGAACCCTAGGTCCGCCGGACGTGCTCGCTTTCGGCAAAGAGGGGTTCGGAGCAAGTCCACTTCTCATCCGTCAGCAAGCCGTAGATCAACGCCGCCTCCAAACGGCGGTGTTGATCCACATCGACGGCGGTGCGGCTCCCCCGCATGACGCAGGAGCACCGCTCCGCGCAGTACCGCCATGGCCTCTCCAGACGCCGAAAGCTCAGTTCCGCCGCACGGATCGCGAAGGACATGCGCACCTCTCGTGTGCCTTTCCTGGCGAGCGGACTGCGCGGCCTTGCGCTGGTTCCGCGACAGTCAGACCGTCACGCGGCTGCCGTCGAACCGCGTGAAGGAGAAGCCTTCGAAGGGCTCGCGGATGGTCATGCGCTCGTCGCGCAGGAGCGCGATCGCGACTTCTTCGCCGATAGCCATGGATGCCGCAGCATCGGACCACCAGTGAATGCCGGTCCAGTTCCGGCCCATGGCGAAATTCATGCCTAGCTTGTTCAGCTCGCCCCCGACGGTCAGCGGGGGCCCCGTGTATGGCACCAGCCGCGTCGGGTCGCCCGGGTCGGGCTGCACCGGGTTCGCAATGGTGCGGCTCTCGTCGAAGAAGGCCTTCAGCACCGTGGCTGTCACGCCCGCGATGCTCGCGCCACCCCCGGGATAAGCGGAGAAGACCGGAGAGCCGTCGGGGAAGGTCTGAGATAGCAGGTAGCTTCCCTGCTTCGCCCGTGTGCGGTCGAGCGCCTCGGACCGCAAAAAGTCATCATGCAGCGGGTAATCGGTGACACCGTTTGCGAGCCGATGATGCGCGAGGCCTCCATAGGCCTCTGGGCGCAGCGTGCGGTGAACGTACCATTTCTGCCAATAGGCCGCGCGTGGAGCGCAGGTGATGCCCTGCGCGAGGATCGCCTGCAGGTGGCCGGGGCCGAAGCTGGCCCCGCCGGCGCTCTGGGCGCGCAGACGGCGATAAGGGTTCGATTGGCTCAGCGGCGGCTGCGCCGCCGGGAACATGCCGCCATACCGCGAATCTGCCTCGGCCGACGGCGTGGCGAGCAGCAAGCTCAGGGCGATCGGCGAGGTCAGGCCCTGGCGCACCAGCTCCGCCAAGTCGCGGCCGTTCGCGATGTAGCGCGGCGTCGGCTCGAACCGTGGCCGGCCACTCACCGCCTGCCCGTTCTGCGCCCTCAGCCATTCCTCGTACTCGGTCAGGAACTCGCTATCCGGGGTCGAGGGGCGGATGCGCGCACTGATCCACTGCGCACCGAAGGGTAGGTCGCGGAGGAGGAATTGCGACACCATCGGCCCGTCCACCACCCCCGGGGGCGTTACCGCGCGGCCTTTGGGATCGGCCGGGTCGAAGTAAAGGACGCCTCCGCGGAATAGCGTGCTCGGCGTAACGCGGTTCTCTGCCTTGGCACCGCGGAAGCCGGGGAGCCTGCTGAGCTCTGCGGCCGCGGCCAGCACGCCGGGGTGGCTGGTCCCGTCCTGGTACTCGCTGAACGGCACGTCGCGCAGCAGTGCCTGCCAGTAAACCTCCGCTGCTTCGGCGGCGCGTTCCGCGCTGCTCAGCGCCGGCGCTGCTGGGATGGCAATCTGCGTCGGTGTGATGCCGGCGAGGCTGACCTCCAGCGGGCCGAGGGGGTTGCCGAGCCGACGTGTTCCTCCGAGCGGGATCTTCTCGAAATCCGCAGGATCGCCCGACTGGCAGGCATCGAAAAGGGCCTGCCAAGCCGCCTGCTCCACCTCGCCGCGCGCATTGTGGGGCAGCGCCCGCGTGTCGCTGCCGATACGGGTGGGATAGCGTGCCTCGTCGCCGTTCACGGGGTGCGGGGCGATCGGCACCTCGCTGGCCTGACGCGCGCAAGCCTGCCGGATCTCGAGTGCCCGGCGGTGCATGGCGCTATCCGCCGGTCGTATGTTTGGCTCTGTGGTCGGCGCCTGCGCCGCCGCCGGCGCGATCGGCAGAAGACCCGACGTACCAAGGGCAGCGCCAAGCGAGAGGCTCGCCCCACCGAGCAACACCCGACGGCGTTGGGAGTTATGGGACGGTTCCCGTGCTGCCGGGCCACGATCCGCCGCGATAATGGAATGAGCGCTCATGCAGGCCTCCGATTCTTGTCATAGAATGGGCCGTATGCCAGCGGTTTGCGCGGTGTGGTCGGTTTCCAAGACGGGCCTGGCCGTCGCCGTGCGTCGAGCGATGCTCTGCCGCCGACAGGCTATGCTAACAGCGCGGTCCGGTGAACGAAAGTACAAACGCCCAGGCTCGCCCAGGCGTGCGCCGGGCGTCCGCAACCGGATTACCGCTGCGATCGACGTTGATGGTTCCCGTACTGAACGGCCTCCACTCGCCCACAAGGGCGTTCAAATCGCTCGATGATTTGAACGCCGGGCGCCTCCTCGTCAGGGACGAATGAGGGACGTTGTGTTGTCCACGCGGCCTAATACCCGGGCCAGTAATACCCACCTCCGTAATAGGGGTAAGGCTGGTAGGCCGGATAGGTCACGACCCGTCTGACGACGACCCGGCGCCGCGGCGGGGCATAATAGATCGGCCTATCGTAATAGCGGTAGGCCGGGGCCGTTGCGGCACTGGCAAGAAGGGCGCCTGCGGCGAGACCGAAGATCGCCCCAGCGGCGATCGCGCCGCCGTTGCTACGCCGGTAACCGCCATAATAGCCGCCACGATATCCACCGTACCCGCCGTAGTAGCCGCCATACCCGCCATAGTAACCGCCGTAGCGGCGATACTGGGCCTCGGCGTTCGTGGAGGCGAAGGTCCCGAGCCCAAGAACGGCGATCGCAGCAATCGTAAGCTTCTTCATCATGATGCTCCACCCCAGCTTCTGTCGAACGACTGGAGACTCCGAACTGAGGCTCGGGCCTTCCCTGTCGAGCCGTTCTCAAAGATGGCCACAGGCATTCTGAACCTTTCCCGAACGGCCGGGCAATCTCCTCCGCACAAATATGCGGGGATTGCAGCCCCTATACCTCTAGGTGTCGAGAACGCCACAGCACCAACCGCAGGCTGAAGACGGCTTGATCCAGATTCCGCCAGTACTGTCGATGACTTCGTACCGCTCAGTCACCAAACGATCTCCCAGACTGGTATCGACTGCTTGACATCGCTGAGGCAAGAAGCGCACCTTCGATTCACTGGGTTTCGTTTGGGCGCCTTGGGACCGGCATCGGTTGAACCAGGGGTTCGGTTCGGGTAGGTGCGCCGATCCAAGTCCTTGGGTGGCTTATTCCACGCGCTACGAGATGTGATCTCTGGCATTGGCAAGCCAACTTGCGGCGCCTGCAGAGGCCACGGGGCGACGAAAAGGCCTTTCCCGCGAGCGCGGAATCCGATGTGCCAGGCATTGCCGCCACGGCGCAGGTCCGGTTCACCGACCGACGCGACCGCTCGGACGTGCAGCGTTGGCCCCGGCGAGTTGGATCGGGCTCACCGGCCAACGCGCCACACCACGAAAGAGAGCCGATGTTTACGGGATGGGAGACAGCTCTAGAGTGCTGAAATGAAGGCCGTCCTTCGCCTTGCCCGGCACATCCCGATCGCCGCGATGATCGGACTGCTCCTGCTCGTCAATTTCGTACTTCTCCGCATTCTGGATCCACTACCCCTCGAAACGCTCCGCCTTCGGTCTTTCGACATCCTCCAGACGATGAGGCCGCGGCAAAGCACCGAGCGCCCCGTCGTGATCGTCGATCTCGACGACGCAAGCCTGAAGGCGCTCGGGCAGTGGCCATGGCCGCGCACGCTCCTCGCCGATCTCGTCCTGCGCCTGGACGAACTCGGCGCTGCAGCCATCGGCTTTGATATCGTCTTCCCCGAACCCGACCGCATGTCGCCCGATTCCGTTGCGGCATCCTTGCGTGGCCTCGACGATGAAACGCGCGCGGGCCTGCGCCTGCTCCCCAGCAACGATCAGGTCTTCGCGGAGGCACTCCGAAGAAGCCGGGTCGTCCTCGGACAATCCGGGCTTCCCACCAGGGGACGGCCGACCGCAGACGAAGCAGCTGACGCCCGCGCGCCCCGCGTCCAAACGCATCTCGCGATCCTTGGTCCGGATCCGAGTGGCTCGTTGGTGACGTTTCCCCGACTTCTCGAGAACGTTCCGGTCCTCGACGCGGCCGCGGCAGGACGTGGACTGATCTCCATGAAGCCCGAACGGGACGCGATCGTACGCCGCGTCCCTCTTGTTTCCGTAGCCGATGGCGTCGTTCTGCCGGCCCTCAGCATCGAGACGCTCCGCGTCGCGACACAATCCGACACGCTCCTCCTCAGGGGTAGCGCGGTTGGCGTTTCAGGGGTCGTCATCGCCGGATTTGAGATCCCGACTGACGCGAACGGTCAATTGTGGCCCGGGTTCACACCCCACGATCCGGCCCGCTATGTGTCGGCCGTCGATGTTCTGGAAGGGCGGGTGGCTGCGGGCTCGCTTGCCGGCAAGCTCGTCCTCGTTGGAACCTCGGCGGTCGGCCTGCTCGACATCCGGGCAACTCCGCTGGACGCGACCATTCCTGGCGTCGAAATTCATGCTCAGGTCATCGAGAACATACTGGGCCAGTCGGCTTTGCTCCGCCCCGGCTTCGCCGTTCTTGCGGAGATCGGGGGTACCGTTCTCGTAAGCCTCGCGATCGTCGGAATCTCACACTTTGTCGGAGCCGGTGCCCTATTTCTCGTGGGCGGAACCATCGCCGGCCTGCTCGGCGGGATTGTCTGGTACTCTTTCGCCACTGAACGTTACCTTTTCGACTTGAGCTTTCCATTTCTCGCGACGTTCTCGGTGTACTTCGTGACGGTGTTCGCCGACTACCTGAAGACCTACCGCGACCGAAGACGCATTCGAGCGGCGTTTCAGCAGTACCTCGCACCGGCAGTCGTCGATCAGCTCGCGAAGTCCCCCGAGAAGCTCGTTCTTGGTGGCGAGCGTCGCGACATTTCGGTCATGTTCAGCGACGTGCGTGGCTTTACGAGCATTTCCGAACTCTACCGGGATGATCCGCAAGGCCTCACGAGCCTGATGAACCGTCTCCTGACGCCACTCACCAATGCCGTCATTCAGGAGCATGGGACCATCGACAAGTACATGGGCGACAGCATCATGGCCTTCTGGAGCGCACCGCTTCACGTGCCCCAGCACGAGGCTCGCGCCTGCGAGGCGGCGCTCCTGATGCTGCAGCGGTTGGCCGAGCTGAACGCTACCCTCAGGAGCGAGGCGCAGGATCAGCGGAGGCCCTTCGCCCCCATGCGCATCGGCATCGGCATCACGTCCGGATCCTGCGTCGTCGGCAATCTGGGGTCCGACCAGCATTTCAACTATTCCGTACTTGGTGACGCCGTGAACCTGGCGGCCCGCCTCGAGGGCCAGACGAAGACCTATGGTGTCCCGATCCTGGTCGGTTCCAGCGTCGCTCAAGCGGTAGCGGGGCACTTCGCCCTTCTCGAACTCGACATCATCCGCGTTGTCGGCAAGCAGGAGCCGGAGACGATCTACACGGTTATCGGACGCCAGGATCTCGCGACCAGTCCGGAATTCGCAGCACTCCTGGCATCGCATCGGGGTATTCTGGAGCAATACCGAGCCGGTGACTGGCAGGGCGCTCTCGGCCTGATCCTCGACGGCCGGGACCTCGCGCAGAGGTTCGACCTGGTGAACCTCTACGGGGTTTACGTCGACCGGATCCGCAAGATCATGATCAGCCCGCCTGAGCATTGGGATGGGATTTACATTGCGGACAGCAAGTGAGTTCCCGCAATTCCCGCCGGATTGACGTCACGCATTCCACTGATCGCTGACATCATTGCCGTTGAGGAGACAACTCGGCCTGGATTCGCGTCCAGCATACACGAGGAAAATAAGTCTATTACTCTGTTGGAATGTGGGACTTGCTATTATTTCTTGGCCGATTTCCCTGGAAATGCACAAGAAAGGGCCTTAACACCCGTCCGCCTTTGACTTACGGTTCCCTGCTGGTTCAATGCAGACCAGCACGCTCTGTAGGAGCGCAATGGTGAACCACGTGAATCCTGGTGATGGCGACGCGTCCTTGCTGGAGGCGCTCGGCGATGCATTGTCGGCCATTTTTGCCATGGATGGGGGTGACGAGCGGTCGCCGATCACCGTCTCGGATCCCGATCTGCTCTTCAAAGGGCAGTACAAGCGGACGGCACATGACCTCCTGCTAACGGACGAGAAGACCAGCCTCGTCATCTACGATTACTTCCGCCCCGATAAGCGCGCCGATCTCCGATCCCCCGATGGAGCCGTCGTCGGGGCCGGTACGGTCGAAATCCTAGCGGGTCCACAAAACCCGGACGTCTTTGCGCAGGCCACGCCACCCGAGCGCTCCAGCCAGAAGGTGATCGGCCGCGTCGAGAAGGCGAGCGGCAACAGCACCGCGATCCGGAACGGCGTATCGATCGTCCTGAATGTTGGCGACCTCGTCTATGAGAACGATGCCGTCCAGACGAGCCTCGATGGATCGCTGGGGATCAGCTTCCTGGATGGAACTGCTTTCAGCCTCTCGGCGAACGCCCGCATGATCTTGAACCGGATGGTCTATGACGGAAGCGGCTCGCCGGACAATCCCATCAGCCTCGCTAGCGGGGGCGCGTCGAACGCCTCGTTGACGACCCTCATCCAAGGGAAGATCAGCTTCGTAGCGGGCCAGATCGCGAAGACAGGCGACATGAAGGTCAACACACCCGTCGGCACCCTCGGCATCCGAGGAACCGCCGTGCATGTCGTGATGGAGAGTGCGAGCGGGATCGTGGAACTGTCGCTGATGCGCGAGCCCGACGGGCGGGTCGGCGTCCTCCAACTCTACAGCCTCAGCACCGGCGAACCGCTTCGCACGATCACCAGCGCGGACAGCAAGACCATTCTGATCCCCCAGGGGAGTTCGGATCCTCGTCTCGAGACGGTCGAGAAGACGCCCACAGAGATCCTGTCCGAAAGGATCGTGGTGGCGGACATCTTCGAGATCCAGGCGATGGTCCTGCAGACCCCGGTCCCGCGGTTCGACAGGAAAGCCGGATACTCAAGCGGCACTCCCGAATATGCCTTTCTCTGGGGCGATGGCGAGACCGGAGCGGGATCGATCGGTGGCGGCGCAGCGACCTACGAGTTTCCGATCTCTTTCGGTCCGGAACAGGACCAAGGCAGTGGCCCGTCGCCGATCAACCTCCCGGTGGCGAGCGAGGCGCCGACCGGCGCGCCGGCGGTCAGGCTTGCGGCCGGCCTCGAGGACACGGCCTACAAGATCCGGGCCGACGATCTCCTGAAGGGTTTCACGGACAGGGACGGCGGAACGCTCGCGGTCGAGGGGCTCAGGGCCGATCATGGAAGGCTGACCCCGAACTCGGACGGCACGTGGACCTTCGAACCGGAGCAGGATTACAACGGCCCCGTGACCCTCGACTACCGGGTGGTGGACGGTCAGGGCAGCGCCACGCCCGTCAGACAGCGTCTCAGCGTCGCGAACGTGAACGACGCGCCCACTGGCTCCGTGACGATCAAAGGCTCGCCACAGCCAGGTCAGGTGCTGACGGTCTCCCAAGCCTTGTCGGACCCCGACGGAATTCCGGCGAACGGCATCACCTACCAGTGGTTCCGGGGCGACACGGCGGTGGCGGGCGCAACCGGGTCAACCTACAAGCTGTCGCTGGCTGATGTCGGCCAAGCGATCTCCGTCCAGGTGCGCTACACTGACGGACAGGGAACCGCAGAGGCGGTCTCCAGCCGTCCGACCGTGCCGGTCGCGACACCGCCAGAGGCCCGCGACGATCGGGTCTACATTGAAGTTGGCGGATCGGTTGCGATCGATGTTGCCGAAAACGACACCGATGCCGACGGCAACCTCGATCTCTCGTCCATTACCATCGTCAGTGGTCCGAGCCTGGGATCGGCGATGCGCAATCCGGACGGGACCGTGGTCTATTCCAGCACGGTCGCGAACCGGCCCTCGCCCGCGGACGAGAGTGCCGTCGACACCTTTGTCTATCGGATACAGGATGGCACGGGACAGTTCGATCAGGCCACCGTGCAGGTGAATGTCGTCGATCCTTTGAGAGAGGTGCAAACCAGCACGACGCGGACGGCCACCGATCAGAACCTATTCCTCACGGTTGCAACCGAGGGCCGAACGGCCAATTCATCCAGCTTCGTCGACGTCGACATCCAAATCGGCAATCTGGGGGCGAAGGACGTCAACATCGCTCTCGTGTTCGATGCCTCCGGGAGCGTATCGAGCAGCGAATACGCGCAGCAACTCGCAGCTGTCCAGAACACCATCAACCTCCTGAGGACACAGTTCAGCCAGTCGATCAACGATGTTAAAATCAGCCTCATACGATTTGCATCGGGGGCGCAGCGGTCGACGACCTACGATCTCGACGATCCAGCCTTGAACGACATTCGGTCTCTGGCGATTACCCCTCAGACGGGAGGGTCGACCAACTACGAAGCAGCACTGGCGCAGGCCCTGGCGTTCTTCGGCGAGCAGAATCCAAACCCCAAGAACGAAGCGAATTTTCTTTTCTTCGCGTCGGATGGCGGACCGTCCAACGCGACGTCGTACTTGGACGAGGCAGCGCAGTTGAAGCAGATCGCGAGCGTCAGCGCCGTGGGCTTCGGCAGCCAGGTCCAGATCGGCCCTCTCGACAACCTCGACAATACGGGTGGGGCACAGATCGTGCCGAATGCAGGTGCACTCGGATCGGTGTTCGCAACCTCTCCGCTCTTCAACGCGCTTCTGGTGGATTTCGACCTTTCGCTCTCCGTCAACGGCGCCGCGCCGAAGGTCCTTGCCGGTGACGTGAGCGATCTCGTGGATCATGGAAACGGCAGCTACTCGTTCGACCTTGCCGCGGTGAGCGGCCTCCTGGGCCGTGTCACAGACACGAATATCTTCAAGGCCCAGGCCGTCTTCGATACCGATGGCGACTTGTCCACGACAGCGGACAGGGTGACGATCGAAACGGTCAATAAGATCGAGGGTGTGGTTCCGGTCGCGGATTGGAGAATTTAACGCGAAGCGGAGCCGGCCGAGAGGTCGTCGTGTATTGAGTAGCCCCGACCCGCTGAGCCGCGTGCCCGCGAATGACCGATCGGGGCCGATAGCTCCGAATTGCGGGACCGAACGCTTCCGACAACTCATTGCGCGGTGGCCCCGGACAGGCGCGTCCGACTCGCCTGTTTAGCCCGCCTTACGGCCGCAGGAGCGCCGGCAGTTCGGGAGTCGCTCGCGAGGGTCGGCGGGGCTGCGCGGGCGTGCTGTCCTGGTTTCGCTCGGCCGGGGATACTGCTGGGGTTGCGGCCGCCGTCTGGGTCCCGGTTCGTTTTGCCTCGGCTTTGGGATTGCGCTCGCTTCGCTCTTCGTCAGAGCGGAGGCGTGGCCTCACCAGCTCCGTTCGCGCTCGGAGGTCGGGAATGCGCGGCTGAACCCCGACCTCCCGCTGGTCACGATTCGAGCGCAAGGCCGGATCCGGAACCGTGCTCGCAACTTCCGTAGCCGGTGTCTGAGGACCGCGAGCCGCGTCGGGCGCGCGTAGCTTCGCCCGTCCTGCCGGCGATGGTGCTTCTGGAACCGTCGCCGGCTTTGCTTTTGGGGCCAAGGAAGGGCCTGCGGGCAGGTTCGTGATCCCGTCGGGTTCAAGCCGGATCCGTCGCGGAGTGCCGGGAGGTGGGTTCGTCGTCCCGTTCGCTTCGAGCCGCATCTGCAGCGCTGCAAGCTCGCTTCGTGCTGCGGCCAAGTCGCGGGCGAGGCTTTCCGCCCTGCCCTGCTCGCTAAGGAACGAGGCATTCTGATCCTGCACGGCCGCAAGTTCGCTCCGCGCTGCACGAAGGTCCCGCTCGAGGGCCTCAGTGTTCTGCCGTTCATTTTCGGCTGTTTGGCTCTTGGCGCGAAGATCATCGATCGTCCGCTGCGCGTCCGCGAGATCACGCCTCGTGGCGTCCAGTCGTTGGCGCTCGTCTTGCAGCTCATCGCTCAACTTGGCCGCAACGGCCTGGCTCTTTGCTGCGCGATCCTCGAGGTTCGCCAGATCGCGGCGTGCCATTTCGAGCTCTTCGCCCACGCGTTCGGCGCGCTGGCGGCCACCTTCGAGCTCGGCCAGTCGGGCCTGCTTGGATGCGGGATCCTCCCGGGCCGAGGCAAGGTCCTGAGCCAGACCGTGGCTCCTTCGCTTTTCTTCCTCGAGCAGGAGGGCTTGCCTGGCGCTATCCTCACCCTTCTGCCGCGCGAGCTCGACGTCCCGCTGCAGTGTCTCAACCCGCGCGAGCTCGACGTCCCGCTGCAGTGTCTCAACCCGCGCGCGCTCTTCGGCCACCGCCGCGACCAGGGCCTGCTCGTTTCTTTGGGCTTCGGCGAGCGATGCCGTCAACGTCTCCGCACGTGCACGTTCGTGGGCGAGACTGGCGTCGAGAGCCTCGGCGCGCTTGCGTTCCCCCGCCAGGGCAGCCGCGTCCGCTACGAGCGCCTTCATGACGTCGGCGACTTCGGCGCGCGCCCTCGCCAGCTCACGTCCGAGTTCCTCGATACGGGCTTGAGCTCGCCCGAGATCCGTCTCGGGCCTGTCTCCCTGCGCCAACGCCTGCGGGGCGGGATCCGTCCAACCCGTGCTCCTGTCGCTGTCCCGTTGGGTGAGGGACTGGATCATTTCGCCTGAACCCACCTGTCCAATGAGCCAAGCAGACCCCAAGATCGTGGCTGGTACGCATAAGCTGAGCAGCAGGACTGCCGACACCTTGCGACCGTTTGGTTCGCGCTTCATGTGATTCAGAAAAACACGTGGCTTGATGAGATTGCGGGTTACCTTAGGGTATTTCGAACGACATACTACAAAAAACAACGAAAGGCCCTCAATCATTAGGCGATTGGTTGCATTTCGCGAGTCCGTCGGGTCGGTACAGCGACTCAACGCATGGGCCCGCTCCGATGTTGCGCTCCGTCGATGGACAATTCTTCCTCGCGCGCTGCTGATCTCGGCAGTCGTCCCAGCTGGCCCCTTGAGTCTGGGCACCCTGAGCGTTCAGGCGCAGACCGAACCAGGCGACGGAGCCGGCAACGGCGGAGGAAATGGCAACGCTGGCGGCAATGGTAACGGTGGGGATAACGGCGGCGGAGGTCAGCCCGGCGGAGGTGGCGGAGGTCAGCCCGGCGGAGGTGACCCCGGGGGAATTCAGGTGGCTCCTCGGGAGGCGGCAATGGGCACAGCGGGGCGAGATCCGACGGCTCCGCTGCCGATTCCAGGGGTGGCGGAAGAGGGGATGCGGGCGGTGCTGGGGACCAGTCGGGTGCGTCAGGCTCTGGCAACAGAGGGGCCGGCGGCGGTGGAGTGGCCGGAGTCGATACCTCCGTGGGATCCGGCACCGCGATCGGCGGGCGTGGCACATCGCCGAGAGGAGATGCAGCCCGCGAGGCATCGCCGACCTCACAGAGCGGCAGGGCGCCGGCGGCAGCGGCGCTCGCTCAACCTGTCATTGCGCAGCCTTCGGGAAATGCCGAGGTGCTTCCGCTCCCCTTGGTTCTTCTCCCCATCAATGAACAGAGCGACAGCGGAGACAAGGTTGCTGTTCGGGTGATCGCGTCCCTCGGTGTCGTCCGAGGGAACCCGGTGGTTCTCCAGAACCTCGCCAAGCCTCTCGAGCCCGCAGGCTCGGCACCATCAGGTGCCGTGAAGGCCTGCCGTGCAAGCATCGAGGCTGCCGCCCAGCCCTACCGGCCCCGGCAGGTGGAAGCCGTCGGAGCAGGTCCCCTGCAGCGAGGCCAAGGTTTGATGACCGTTCCCATCAGTGCGCGCATTGTGTATGCCCGCGGACAAGCCAGCGTGGTTCGACAGGCCCGCGTCAGCTGCCGCCTGAACGGACGTGGCATCGTGGTCGCCCTGCGATAGGACAGACGTGCCGGTGCGCTCGCAGAATCGCGACCGGCGTTTGTCTTGGCGCTCGGTTAGGATCCCCGGCGCCGTCGGGGCGAGCACAGACGCCCTCTCGGATGACTGTTCCGGGAGGGCCGAGTCCCTTTCGATCGAGCCGATCTCACAAAGCCAAGAGCTGCATCGGCTCCAAATGTCAGGCGGCCATATCATGCGCCTCCATCGGGGCGCTGATACCGTCCCTTGGAGTCGGGCCGTTGTCAGTCGGCGGCGGTGCTCCTCCCGATCCCGTCGGCTCTCCAAGCGTGGACTGGGTCCGGCTCCACCAGCCGGTCTCGCCCCATGAGGCGTTCGCGGACGCACTGGCCAACGGCGAACGCGGTAAACTCCTTCCCCTTTGGCCAGGCCCCGACCCGACCGCCCCGGGGCCGTCATCGCTCATCCAGCCGAAGTTCCCGACCCAGACGGCGCGGGGGCGCTACACTCGTGACGACGATAGTGGCGGCTATCGGAGGGTCGAACATCGTCTATCCGGGACATGTCACGTTGAAGGCATAACCATAGCGCTCGTCGCTACCTGGGTTTCGCTCCGGCGAGCAAGAGCGAGCAGATCGACCTCCTCTGCTCTCGGGGCCGTCGGCATGGCAGCGGAAGCCGCTGAGACGACTTCGCGCGTATCTCTGCACGATCCTTGTTCGCTCACCCTTGGTCGTTGAGGTGGCAGGCCGAAACGTGCCCCGCCGCGACGGTTTTCAGGCGGGGCGCTTCCGTCCGACAGCGGGCGAATGCGTGGGGACAACGCGGGTGGAAATGGCAGCCGGACGGGGGATTGAGGGGGGACGGGATTTCGCCTCGAACGGGCTCGAAGTCTAGCCGGCGGCGATCGAGGCGCGGGATCTCCGCCAAGAGAGCCTGCGTGTAGGGATGGTTCGGCTGTTGAAACAGACTGGTGGTCTCCGCGCTTTCAACGATCCGCCCGAGATACATGACGGCAACACGGTCGCTGACATGCTGCACGACCCTCAGGTCATGGCTGATGAACAGATATGTGAGAGCAAACTCTTCCTTGAGATCGAGGAAGAGGTTCAGGATCTGAGCCTGGATGGACACGTCGAGCGCGGAGATCGCCTCGTCACAGACGAGGAGCTCGGGCTTGACGGCGAGTGCGCGTGCGATCCCGATCCGTTGTCTCTGGCCGCCCGAGAACTGATGCGGGAAGCGCTCGGCATAGCTCGGATCGATCCCGCAGCGCTCCATGAGGCTCTCGACGAAGCCATCGATCTCGTCGCGGGCCACGACCCGGTGCACCCGCGGGCCTTCACCGATGATCGTGGATACGCGCTGTCGCGGATTGAGGGACGAGTAAGGATCCTGAAAGATCATCTGAACGGCGAGGCCCGGCCGTTTTGCTTCGGCCGCCTCCAGGGGCTCGCCCCGGAAGCGGATCGACCCCTCGCTGGGCTTCAAGATGTCGGCAATCAGCCGGCCGATCGTGGACTTACCGCAGCCAGACTCGCCAACGAGACCGAGCACTTCTCCTGGCTGGATCGCGAAGCTGACGTCGCTCACGGCATGCACGATTTCGTCGCCGTATTTGGCCCCGAACAGATTGAGAATCCGTGCGGCGATGTCGGCTCGTCGCACGAAGCGTTTGGATACGCCCCGGAGCTCGATCAGGGGCGTATCCGCGGCGGCCCCGCTGTCAGGCCGTAACCGGGTGGAAGCAGCGGACATGGTGGTCTGGCCCTGGCTGGAGGAGCGGTGGGTCGAGGCGGCATTCCCCATCGGCCCTGGGGCAACGCGGGCTGAAAGCGCAGCCGGGTGGGAGGGTCAGGAGCGACGGCGCGCGGCCGCGGATCTGCGGCAGCCGCTCACCTCGATGTCCCGGTTGCGGCACGGATTCGATCAGGCCACGTGTATATGGGTGAGACGGCCGGTCGAGCAGGTCGTCGACGAGGCCGGATTCGACGATCCGCCCGGCGTACATGACGCAGACCCGATCGGCGAGCCCGGCGATCACGGCAAGGTCGTGTGTAATCCAGATCAGGCCCGTTCGGGTCTCGCGGCACAGCTTCTGGACCTCGGACAGGATCTGGCCCTGGATCGTCACGTCGAGCGCCGTGGTCGGCTCGTCGGCGACGATGACATCGGGGCCGTGCAGGAGAGCGATCGCGATGGCGACCCGCTGGCGCATGCCGCCGGACAGTTGATGAGGATAGGCCTTGAGACGCTCCTCCGGGGCCGGGATGCCGACGCGGCCCAGAGCGTCCCGTGCCCGCTCGAAAGCGGCCCTGCGGCTCATGGGCTCGTGTGCCCGCACGGCCTCGATCATCTGCGTGTCGATCCGCAGGACGGGATTGAGCGTCATCATCGGATCCTGGAACACCATCGCGATGCGCCGTCCCCGAATGGCGCGCCACTCGGCCTCCGGTAAGCCCACGAGTTCCCGATCGCGGAAACGGATCGAACCTCCGCTGATGCGCCCCGGCGGGTCGACGAGGCCCATGATCGAAAAGCCCGTTACGGTCTTGCCCGAACCCGACTCGCCGACGAGCCCGACGACTTCACCGGGCGCGACGGATAGGCTCACGCCGTCGACGGCCTTCACCTCCCCGGCCGCGGTGAAGAACGACGTCGTGAGCTTCTCAATGGAGAGAACGGCTGTCATCGCGGCACTAGCGGCTGAGGCGCGGATTGAGCACATCGCGCAGCCGATCGCCGACGAGATTGAAGCTCACGATCGTGACGAGGAGCGCGATTCCCGGGAATAGGCTGACCCAGTATTTGCCGCTCATGAGGTAGCCGAAGCCGTTGGCGATGAGGAGCCCGAGCGAGGGTTGCGTCGGTGGCAGGCCGAGACCAAGGAAAGAGAGCGTCGCCTCGAGCGAGATAGCGCTCGCGACCTGGACAGTCGCCACGACGATTACGGTGGGCAGGCAATTCGGGAGGAGATGGCCGAAGATGATCCGGCCATGGCCGAGCTTCAATCCCCGGGCTGCGTCGATGTAATCGCGGCTGTTCTCGACGAGGGCGACACCGCGCACCGTACGAGCGAAATAGGCCCACTGGACCACCACGAGAGCGAAGACGATCTTATCGACGCCGCTGCCCAGAATGACGAGGAGGATGAGCGCCACCAGAATCGTCGGCAGGCTCAGTTGCAGATCGACCACTCGCATGATGATCGTATCGGCCCATCCGCCCCAATAGGCCGCGGCAAGCCCGATCGTAGCGCCCAGGCAGAGTGCGATGACGCCGCTCAGCACGCCGACGATGAGACTGGTACGCAATCCATAAAAGATCGCGCTCAGGACGTCCCGCCCCTGGCCGTCGCTACCGAGGGGATAGGTGAAGCCGGAGAACCCCTCCTCGCCCGGCTGAAGCAGGTTGTCCATCAGGTCGACCTGCGCAAGATCGTAAGGGTTCTGGGCCGAGATCCAGGGCGCCGCGGCGGCAACGAACACGATGGCAAGCAGCATCACGAGGCCAGCGACAGCCGAAGGGCTCGCCGCGAACTCCCTCGCAATGCGAGCGAGCGGCCGCTCCCGCTTCGGCCTTTGGGGAGCCGCGGCGGTCGCGACGTCGGGGCTGGCCGCGTCCGTCATCGAGCCCGAACTCCGAGGCGAACGCGCGGGTCGAGAACGGAATAGAGGATATCGACGGTGAGATTGATGGCGACGAACAGGAACACGACGACAACGAGATAAGCGACGATCAGCGGCCGGTCGAGCACCTCGATGGCATCGATGAGGAGCTTACCCATTCCAGGCCAGGCGAAGATCGACTCCGTGACGACCGCAAAGGCGATGGTGCCGCCGAACTCCATGCCGACCACCGTGACGACCGGCAGGAGGATGTTCTTGAGCACATGGGTGAAGAGAATCCGTTGGGGCGAGAGACCCTTCGCCCGCGCGAACTTCACATAATCCGTGAAGAGCACCTCGCGCATCCCGGCGCGGGTCAGACGGATGACGAGCGCGATGTTGAAGAGCGCCAGGGTCAACGCCGGCATTGCAAGATGGCGCAGGCCGTCCAGGGTGAGAAAGCTGAATTCGATCCCGAAGATCGCGACGGTTTGGCCGCGCCCGACCGAGGGGAGCCAGCCGAGCCCGAGCGCGAAGATCATGATCAAGATGATGCCGATCCAGAAAGTCGGCACGCTGAAGCCGAGCGTTGAAACTGCCATGATGATGCGGCTGGATATCGCCTCCGGCTTAAGTCCCGCCCACATCCCTAATGGAAGGCCGATTACCACGGACAGGAGCACCGCCGCGACGGCGAGTTCGAGGGTCGCCGGAAGACGCTGGAGGATCAACTGGATCGCGGGAACGCCCTGGCTGAAGGAGGTTCCGAGGCTACCCTGCGCGGCGTTCGAGACGAACAGCAGGTATTGCTCCCAGATGGGACGATCGAGGCCGAGATTCTGGGTGATCTCGGCGATGCATTTCTGGTTGCACTCGGAACTCGCGAAGATGTCGACCGGGTTGCCGATCACGTTGACGCCGAAGAACACGATCAGAGTCATCGCGAAGATCACGAAGACGCTTTCGAGCAGTCGCCGGAAGACGAAGAGCGTCACAAGCCGAATAGCTCCCGAAACCGAGGTAACGACCCGTTCAGATCCCCCTGGCCCGCCACCGGGCCAGGGGGATGCTGATCCCTACTGAACCCGTGTCACGTCCATCGCGCGAGTACGCTCGTTGACGCGGGGCTTCAGGCGCAAATTCCCCTTCATGGCCCAGTGATTCACCTGGAAGTGGAGGGGGATGAGCGCATAGTCTCGCACGCCGATCTCGGTTGCCTCAAGGAGCATCGGCAGCCGTTTCTCAGGGTCGACCGTCTCGCGGGCCTTGCGGCTCAGGACATCGATCCGAACGTTCGTATAGCGGCCCCAGTTCGCGTTGCCCGTGCCTGCCTCCGTATTGTAGGACTCGAGCAGGCCGGTGACCGTGTAGGTGGCCTCGCCCGCGACCGTGCCCCAGCCGGTGAGCCAAACGCTGAACTTCGGCACGTCGACGCCGGGGATGCTCGACGAATCGCCACGGATGACGTCCGAGAAGAAGATGTTGCGCGGCATCGTGGCGACCTCGGTCTGGATCCCGATACGGGTCCACATCTGCGCGATCGCTTCGATGATGCGCTGGTCGTTGATGTAGCGGTTGTTCGGTCCGTGCAGTGTGATGCGGAAGCCGTCACCGAAACCTGCTTCCTGCAGGAGGCGCTTCGCCCGCTCGGCGTCGAAAGGATCAGCCTTGAGGGCTTCGTTGTAACCGAAGAAGCCGGGGGGAACAATGTTGGCCGTGGGCAGAGCCGATCCCCCCATGATGCGGTCGCGGATCGCCTCACGGTTGATCGCCAGCGACATGGCTTGGCGTACCCTTACGTCACGCAGCGGGTTGACCTTCATCGGGCTTCCGTCCTTCGCCTTCACGAAGGGTTCGATATCCCTGAAGCTCATCTGGATATAGATGACGCGATCGGAAGGGATATCGGCGATGGCGAACTTGGAATCGCCTCGGAGCCGCGGGAGATCGTTGGTCGGCGGGTAGTCGATAAGGTCGACATCGCCGTTCATGAGGGCGGCGAGCCGCGATGCATCTTGGGTGATCGGGCGGAACACGACCCGATCCCAAGCGGGCTTCTCGCCCCAGTAGTTCTCCACCTTTTCGAGCACCACGCGGTCGCCTGGTTTGTACTCGACGAGGCGATAAGGGCCGGTTCCGACCGTGGCCTTGCCGTTGTTGAAGTCGACGGAGGGAGTCGATCCTTTGACCTTATGCTCCGGTAGGATGGCGAACATCGCGAGATCTTCCGCCATGGTGGGGTACGGGCCAATCGTCTGGATCCGAACCGTGTAGTCGTCCACCTTCTCGATCTTCTTGCCGCCCTTGACGAGTGCGAAGGAAGGGCTCGTGGGGGCACCGGTCACGCCGGTCAGCAGCCGCTGGAACGTAAAGATCACGTCATCAGCGTTGAACGCCTCGCCGTCCTGCCACTTCACTCCTTCGCGGAGCTTCAGCTCCCAGGTCGTCTCAGAGATCGGCCTCCAGGAGACCGCGAGACCCGGAATCGGCCGCGAATTGGCATCGAGTTCGACGAGCTTCTCGAAGATGTGCTCCTCGACCTGCTTATCCGCGGAAAGCTGCGTCCAATGCGGATCCATGGAGCTCGCTTCGGAGCGAACGCCAATTGTCAGTACGTTTTGCGCCATCGCGGCCGGCGCCATGGCCAGCAGCCCCGCGAGAAGCGCGGTTGATTTAAGCCTCATCGGTCCTATCCCTCTCATCGCGCCGTTGCCGACCACCGTCTTCTGCGGCCCCTCTTCGCCCGACAACCGCCGAAGTATGCGGAGCACCCCGGAGCTCCGCAACACAAATATTCGTATGGCGCACGTCCGTTCGCAGAGCGGCATACCGTGACGGCTATTCGACCACGTAGAGGCCTTGAAAGCCGCGTGTCAGCGGCTCCCCGCCCCCCGGGCGCGCCACAACGACGTCCTCGACCCGGGCTGAAAATCCCGTGGCTTGGAAGATGCTAGGCTCGATGGTGAACATCATGCCTTCCCGCAGCGGCGTGGTGTCGCCTTTGGTCAGGAACGGCGGTTCATGCACGTCCCAGCCGATCCCATGGCCGAGCCGATGACGGAAGTACTGGCCATAACCGGCCTCCTCGATCACCTGACGTGCCGCCGCATCGACCTGCTCGCAGGTCGTTCCGTCTACCTTCAGGGCGCCGATTCCTGCAGCCTGGGAATCCATGATGAGGCGATGAACCTTGACCTGCTCGTCCGACGGTGCGCCGAAGGACACGGTGCGACCGAAATCGTAGCAGATTCCCCGCAGGACGGCGCCGAAATCAAATAGGACGGACACCGGAGGCTCGATGCGGCGCGGCCAGGATTCAAGGCGTTTGCCCATGAGCAACGGATGGTTCGGACCGCTGTTGTAGAGCGACGTCGTGAAGGACGGCCCGAGCGAGCCGTGCCGCTTCATCTGGTAGTCGACTTCGGCGATGATATCGAGCTCGGTCATCCCGACCTTGAGTTGCGCCAGCACGTCGGCGAAGGCCTTCTCGGTCACGGCGCCGGCCTCGCGCATGAGCGCTATTTCATCGTCGCTCTTGACCACCCGCAGGGGCCGCAAGAGTTCGGTCGCGGATTCAAAGAGTGCATTTGGCAAAAGACGCTGAATCTGGATGAGCGATTCCGCATGAGCCCGGTCGCTGACCGCAATGCGTGGCCTTTCGGGCAGCTTCAGCCCTGAGATGATACCGCGCACGAGCGCAGCCGGATCGTCCCAATCCCCCAGGACCCGGAGATCGATGCCCTTGATGCTGCCTAGCCCTCCATATTCGGCGGACATACGCGGCAGGGCCAGAATGGGCTCGGCGTCCGGCGTCAGCCAGGCGCCTTCGAGCCAAGCGCCCGGGTGCAGAGTGACACCGAAATTAGGGATGTCTCGCGGCACGCCGAGCAGGTATTCGAGATCGGTGCTGATGGGGATGAAGGCGAGATCGACCTTGCCGGCCAGGAGCGACTGATATTGCTTCAAGCGGCTCAAGTCCCTGCTCATTCCACGATCTCCCTACTGCTTTCGCTCTCCGCCAGAGTGTGGCGCCGGGCGAGCCTCGCCCGTCTCAGCGGATCCATTTCGTTCGCATGTTGGATCACTTTTCGCTATTCGAACAAGCGTTTTCTTATGTGGTCATCCGCCCAGGCGGCACGCGCGCCTCTGCTATATCTTGCCGATCGCTGGGCTTGCGCATCGTAACCGATTGAATATGCTTCCCGTAACACGGCGTTTCGTTCGGAGTGCGAACATTCCGCCAGGATCTGCGATGACAGCCAAGCGCGAGATCGGCCTGATCGTCAATCCCATCGCTGGGATGGGCGGCAAGGTCGGGCTCAAGGGTACGGACGGGGACGGGACGGTCGTGCAGGCACTTCGCCTCGGCGCCCGACCGCTGGCGGGCGAACGGGCGGCGCGCGCCCTGGCGGGCCTTGTCCCGGACGGCGTCGCGCTTGCGGCGGCACGAGGCGCAATGGGCGGCGATTCCGCCCGCGCGGCCGGCCTTGCGGTGAGCGAACTGCCGATCCCTGCAGGTGAGGAGACCTCCGCCGACGACACACGCCTGGCCGCAAAGGCGCTCATGGAGCGTGGGGTGGAACTGATGCTTTTCGCGGGCGGCGACGGGACCGCCCGCGACATCTTCGACATTGTGGGATCCAATGTCCCGATGCTCGGCATCCCGACCGGCGTGAAGATGCATTCGGGCGTCTTCGCGACGAGCCCCGCTGCCGCCGGGCAGGTCGCCGGCCTGTTTGCCGCCAGGGATGCTTCGGTGCGCTCCCGCGAGGCCGAGGTGATGGACATCGACGAGACAGCTCTCCGGGACGGGCGGATCGCCGGGCGGCTTTACGGCTATGCGCGCGTACCCTACGAGCGCAGTCTCGTTCAGAACTGCAAGGCAGGAGCCTCCCTCTCGGACGAGGAGGCGCTCGATGCACTCGCTCGGCGCATCGTGCGCGACATGGAGCCGGGCCGTCTCTATGTGATCGGGTGCGGCACCACCACCCGGCGGGTGAAGCGGACGCTCGGTTTCGAGGGCACCCTGCTCGGCATCGACGTGGTGCTCGACCGTCGCCCGATCGCAACGGACGTGAGCGAGGAGCGCCTGCTCAGGCTCGCCGTAGGACAGCCCGCAACCGTGATCGTGAGCGTCACAGGTGGTCAGGGCTACCTGTTCGGACGCGGCAATCAACAGATCAGCGCCGAAGTCCTTAAGGCGGTCGGCCTTGACAACGTCCTGGTCATGACCGGAACGAGCAAGCTCCTGTCCCTCGATCCCCCTTGTCTGCGCGTCGATACGGGCGACGAAGCGGTGGACCGGGCTCTTGCGGGATACCGGCCGGTCCACACCGCTCCCGGTCAAACCATGATGATGCGGGTCGCGGCATGAGGCGGATACGGACCTCGGCAACGCAGCGTCCATACCGCCGCGGTGGAGTAGAGCGAAATCGGTTCAGGGAGATTGAAGGCCGATGAGACAGAACCGGGCGGTCGCCCACCCCTACATGGCGAACTCCGTGCCCGAGATCAAAGCACGGATGCTTCAGGCCATCGGCGCTGGCAGCATCGAAGAACTCTTCGAGCAGATCCCAAAGGAGCACCGCTTCCATGGCGAATTGAAGTTGCCCCCGGCGCTTCGTTCGGAGGTGGAACTGAAGAAGCATCTGATCGGTATCGTCTCGCGGAACCGCTCCTGCGAGGAGAACCTGTCGTTCCTCGGCGCCGGCATATGGCAGCACCACGTCCCAGCCATCTGCGACGAGATCGCCGGACGCAGCGAGTTTCTCACCTCCGTCTGGGGCACACCCATGTCGGACCATGGCCGTAACCAGGCCTGGTTCGAATTCTGCTCGCAGTTGGGCGAACTGGTCGGCATGGAGTTCGTGGGCCTGCCGGTGTACAGCTGGGGCTGTGCAGCCGGCAACGCCATCCGAATGGCGGCGCGCATCACGAAACGCAGGGAGGTGCTGGTCCCCGCGTCCATGGACCCGGAACGGCTCGCCGTCATCCGGCAATACTGCGAGCCCGAGGCCATGCCGAGCCACATCCGTGTGGTGCCGGTCGGCTTCGACCGCAGAACCGGCCTCATCGATCTCTCTGACCTGAAGGCGAAACTCTCCGATCGAACGGCCGCGGTCTATTTTGAGAACCCCGGGTTCCTCGGCGTCATTGAAACCCAGGGAGCGGAGATCGCGCGGGCGGCCCGCTCCCAGGGTGCGGAGACAATCGTGGGCGTCGATCCGATCTCGCTCGGAGTCTTGAGTCCACCGTCGACCTACGGCGCCGACATCGTAGTCGGCACTACGCAGCCGCTTGGCACCCATATGAGCTGCGGAGGCGGGACCGGCGGCTTCATCGCCTCCAGGGACGAGGAAGTCTATGCTCGCGAATACCCGACCCTCAACATCTCGATCACGGACACGATCGCCCCAGGCGAATACGGGTTCGGCTTGAGCCTCTCCCATCAGTCATCCTACGGGATGCGCGAAGAGGGCAAGGATTGGACCGGCAACTCGGTCTATCTCACGGCCATCGCGAACGCGGTCTACATGACCGTGATGGGTCCAGAAGGGTTCCGCGAAGTCGGGGAACTCATCCTGCAGCAGGCTCACTACGCCGCGAGACGCATTGCCGAAATGCCGGGGGTCGGAGTGGTGTTTCCGTCCGGATTCTTCAAGGAATTCGTCGTCGACTTCAACGGATCCGGCAAAAGCGTGCACGAGGTCAATCAGGCGCTGCTGGCCGAGGGCATATTCGGGGGCAAGGATCTCTCCGAGGATTTCCCGGATTTCGGGCAGAGCGCCCTTTACTGCGTTACGGAAGTGCATTCCAAAGGGGAAATCGATCGATTAATCGACGCTCTCGGGCGCGCGACGCGGGCCTCGTGAGGTCGCCGGAGCCAGGCAGCCGCAACGGGCACCTCATTGGCATAGAACATGTGACACCCCCGCCAACAATGACGGAAAGAGTGGGGTGTCGCGGCAGGGATCAGGCGGCGACAACCGCGACCAAGGATCAAGGGAGAGTCCGATGACGACACCCGTTCAACCCCGCGAGTACCATCAGGCCCGATGGAACGAACCCGTCGTGATGGAGCTCGGCGCTCCGGGCCGCCGCGGGATCGTGTTCCCACAGGCGGAGTCGGACGTCGCTGCCGTTGGTTCCGCGGCCGACCTCGTTCCGTCCGGCATGCGTCGTCGCCAGGCACCGGCTCTTCCGGAGATGAGCGAGCACGATGCGTTACGGCACTATCTCCACCTCTCCCAGATGGTGCAGGGAATGATGGGGGTGAACCTCTTTGGTACCTGTACGATGAAGTACAATCCACGGCTCAGCGAGCAGATCGGACTTCGCCCCCAGCTCGCTTCGCTCCATCCCTATCAGGATCCGTCGACGCTGCAGGGCATCCTTGAGATCATCCATCGGTTCGACCTGATCCTTCGCGAGTTGTCCGGCATGGATCAATTCGTGTTCCAGGCTGCGGGCGGGGCCGATGCGGCCTATACTCATACCTGCGTGACGCGTGGGTACTTTGCAGCGAAAGGCGAACTCGAGCAGCGCAACGAGATCGTCACCACGATTCAGACCCATCCCTGCAACCCCGCCACGGCAGCCACGGCAGGGTTCAAAGTTGTCACCCTCATGATCGAGGAGAACGGCTATCCCTCGATCGACGCGCTGAAGGCTGCGCTGTCGAACCGCACGGCAGCGCTCATGATCAACAACCCGGACGACATGGGCGTCTACAACCCGCAGATCCGGGAATGGGTCCGCCTTGTGAAGGAAGCGGGCGCCCTCGCCTTCTACGATCACGCCAACTTCAACGGCGTGATGAGCAAGATCCGCGCGCGCGACCTTGGCTTCGATGCCTGCATGTTCATGCTGCACAAGACCTTCGGCGGGCCGAAGGGCGGCGGGGGCCCGGCGGTCGGCGCCTACGGCTGCTCGGCCGAGCTCGCTCCGTTCCTGCCAAAACCGATCGTCACCTACGACGAGGCGAGCGGCACCTACGGGCTCGATGCCGACCGCGCATCGAGCGTCGGCAAGGTCCGCGAATTCCTCGGCAACGTGCACATCGTGATGCGGGCTTATGCCTGGGCGCGGGCCATGGGCGCCGAGGGCATCCGTGAGGCATCGGACCTCTCGGTGCTGGGCAACAACTACATGGAAAAGGGGCTCCTTGCCATCCGCGGGGTCACGAAGTCCCACCCTCACCTCGACAAGCACCGCATGGAGATGACCCGCTACAGCTTGGGGCAGCTCAAGGAGGAAACCGGCATCGGCGTCTTCGAAGTCTCGAACCGGATGACTGATTACGGCGTGGACGCCCCTTGGCTGTCCCATGAGCCTTGGATCGTGCCTGAGCCTTTCACGCCGGAACCGGGCGAGCTGTGGTCGAAGGAGGACATCGACTATTGGGTCGCGACGCTCGCGAAGGTGTGCGAGGAAGCCTACACCAATCCGGACCTCGTCAAGAACGCTCCCCACAATGCGGCCATCCACAAGATCAACGGCGAGGCCCTAGAGGATCCGAAGCGTTGGGCGACGACGTGGCGCGCCCATCTCCGCAAGCAGGCCGAGCGCAGCGGGGCGGCAGCGACGCCGCAGGTCGCTTGAGTCGAGCTCCCGTCGGGATCGTCGGCGCCGGGTCCATCGGCATAGCCTGGGCGATCGTCTTCGCGAGGGCCGGGTGCGAGGTTCGGGTCTTCGACCCCGCGCCGGAGCGCCGCTGCAAGGTTGAGGGCGAGATCGGGCAGCGTCTGGGCGACCTCGCCGGCGCGGATCTCCTTGTCGAGCCCTTGGACGACATCGCGGCACGTGTGAACGTCCACACGGATCTCGGCTCGGCACTGGAGGGCTGCGCCTACGTGCAGGAGAACGCGCCGGAGGATCTCGAGCTCAAGCGGCGCCTCTTTCGGGATATCGAGAAAACGGCCGGCCCCCAGGCCGTTCTGGCGAGTTCGTCGTCCGCGCTCACGGCCTCGCGCTTTGCTGGCGAACTCGAAACACGCGCCCGCTGCCTTGTCGTTCATCCCGGGAACCCGCCCTACATCCTGGATGTCGTCGAGGTGGTGCCCGCGCCATTCACGAGCCCAGAGGCCGTGACGGCGGCGACCGATCTGCTGACCTTCTGCGGCATGCACGCCGTCAGGGTTGCCCGCGAAGTCGAGGGCTTCGTGTTCAACCGCCTACAGGGCGCTCTCCTGCGCGAAGCCTATTGTCTGGTGCGCGACGGCGTCGCGACGGTCGCCGACATCGATGCAATCGTCACGCGGGGCTTGGGCCCGCGCTGGTCCCTGATAGGACCCTTCGAGACCGCGGACCTCAACACCCGCGGGGGTGTCGACGCCCATGCCGCGCGGATGGGCCCGGCCTATGCGCGCATGGGCGCGGAGCGCGGCCAGAACGACCCCTGGACGCCGGACCTGGTCGCCCGGGTGGCCGAGGAGCGCCGAGGAGCGCTGCCCCTCGATCAGTGGGAAGCGCGGGTTCGCTGGCGCGATCAGGCCTTGATCGCTCTGGCCAGAGCTCGCAGGACGCTGCCGGTCTTTGATCCCGATACCGCATGACAACCACCTTCACCTTCGACGGCCGCACGGTCGAGGCCCGACCTGGACAGACGATCGCTGCCGCCCTGATTGAGGCCGGGATCCGCGACTGGCACCAAGTCCGAAGTGGCTCCCGCCGAGGCCTCTTCTGCGGCATGGGCGTGTGCCAGGACTGCCTTGTCGTCGTCGACGGAGAACCGGGTCGCCGGGCCTGCCTCACCAAAGCCGAACCCGGCCTGTCCGTACAGAGCCAGCCTTGGCCCGCGGCGCCGGTGCCGACGAATATGTCCGCCGCGCCGGTGACAGCCGATGCCATGCCTGTGGAAAGTCCCGACATTCTGGTAATCGGCGGCGGCGCCGGCGGCCTCTGCGCTGCCATCGCGGCCCACCGCTGCGGCCTTGCCGTGACCGTAATTGACGAGCGCGCGGCGAGCGGTGGGCAGTATTACAAGCAGATCGCCCCAGGCATCTCGGCCGCCCCCCTCGACCGTCAGCAGCATGAGGGGAACGTCCTCCTTGGTGAGGCGCGCTCCGCGGGAGTTCGCGTCCTCCAAGGCGTCGAGGTCTGGGGCGCCTTCGCACCCGACCGGATCATCGCCTTTGACGGTGAGATGACCCGCTGCTTTGCCCCGAAGGCCCTCATCGTCGCGACAGGCGCCTACGAGCGAGGCATCCCCCTCCCCGGCTGGACCTTGCCCGGCGTGATGACCACGGGCGCGGCGCAGACCCTCTGGCGCAGCTATCGCACGCTCCCGGGTCGGCGGATCGTAATCGCGGGCAACGGACCGCTCAATCTCCAAGTGGCCTGCGAACTCGCCGCGGCGGGCGTTAAGATCGTGGCCGTCGTCGAAGCGGCTGCTGCATTCGGCTGGCGCAAGGCTCGGGACGCGGCAGCGCTCGCCCTCGCGTCCCCGCTGCTGGCGATCCAGGGCGCTCGATATCTCGCCGCCTTGCGGCGGCGCGGGATTCCGCTCGCCTTTGGCGAAGTCCTCCTTCGGGTCGAGCAGGATCAGGACGGCCTCCGGGCGATCGTCGGGCAGCCCGGCGATCCTCGCGCCGCGCACCGGGCCGACGCGATCCTCATGGGCTATGGGTTCCTGCCTGCGAACGAGATCCTCCGTGCGCTCGATGTGTCGGTGCGGCATGACCCCCGCCGCGGCCTCGTGACGGAGCGGGACGAAAATCTGGAGACAAGCGTGCGCGGCGTCTTCGCAGTGGGCGATTGCTGCGGGTTGGGCGGCGCCGCGGCAGCCCGTGAAGAAGGAACGATCGCAGGACTCACCGCAGCCCGCAGGCTCGGCGCAGCGCCGGGCCCAGAAATCGCCGCGCTGGAAGGAAGTGCCCGCGGATTGCTGCGGCGTCATCGGCGTTTCCAGGAGGCCCTCTGGTCGTTGTTCGCGGCGCCGGCGCACGGGCTGTCCTTGGCCGATTCCGAGACCCTCGTGTGCCGCTGCGAGGAGGTCTCGAAGGCTCGGATCGATGCCGCCCTCACGGCAGGGCGCCCGAGTCTCGGACGGCTCAAGCAGGAGACCCGCTGCGGCATGGGGCGCTGTCAGGGACGTTATTGCGGCCCTCTGCTCGCGGAACATCTTGCAGCCGTTCAGCACCGGCCCGTCGACGGGCGCGCCTACTTCGCTCCACGAGCCCCCGTGAAACCCGTCGCGATCGCGGACCTCATCAGCTTCGGCTCACGAGGCCGTCCGGATGGTGAGCCCACGGACCTCCCGCGTGACGGACACGGCCGATCATGACCCTCCCTCGCGAGATCGGCACGCTCGTCGTCGGCGGCGGCATCGTCGGCCTTTGCATCGCGCTGGAGCTCGCCCGGGACGGTCTCGATGTCGCGGTCGCCGACGACGGCCGCCACGCCGGCACGACCGCCAACGCGGGCAGCCTGCACGTGCAGATGCAGAGCCGCTTCATCCGCCTCTATCCCGAACAGGTTCCGGCTCTCGAACGCTCGCTCCCTCTCTATCCGGCCGCCGCGCGGCGATGGGCGGAACTCGCCGCGGAGCTGGGGGAGGATATCGAACTCAAGCCCTCCGGCGGTCTCATGGTGGCCGAGACTCCGGATCAATACGAGTTTCTCGCCCGCAAGTGCGAACGGGAACGTAATCTCGGGCTCGACGTCGGTATGCTCGACCGTGCCGAGGTCGAACGGGTTGCGCCCTATCTCGGCCCTGCCGTGTACGGCGCGGAGTTCTGCGCAGACGAGGGGAAACTTAACCCTCTCCTCGCCAATCAGGCGATCCGCCGGGCTGCCGCGGCCCTAGGGGTGGTGCGGATCGACGAGGCGCGGGTGCACGCCATCCAGCCGGCGGGCAGACGCTACCGCGTGGTGACCAGCGCCGGCTCCATCGAGGCCGGTACCGTGGTCGTGGCGGCAGGTGCGGGAACGGGACGCCTCGTCGAGGCCCTGGGGGTCCGCATCCCCACGTTGGCCGAGCCTTTGCACATGAACATCACCGAGGCGACGGCGCCGCTCATCGGCCATTTGATTCAACATGCGGACCGGATGATCACCTTGAAGCAGCTCGCGGGCGGACAGGTGGTGATCGGAGGCGGCTGGCCGGCTCGTTTCGTTCACGAAGAGGACGTTCCGGCCGTCGAGCTCGACAGCATGATCGGGAATCTGAGCCTGGCTCAGCACATTGTGCCCCGGCTGGGCCGTCTGAGGGTGCTCCGGACCTGGGCAGGGGTGAACACGACCACCGACGGACAATGCGTCCTGGGTCGCCTGCCCGTCGGCGAACGCCTCTTCGTCGTGGTACCGGGCGATGCGGGATACACTCTCGGACCGCTGGTCGGCCGTCTCGCCGCCGATCTCGTCCGAGGCAGGGCGGCAGCATTCGACCTTTCGGCCTATTCCGCCTTGCGCTTCGCAGCCTGACCGACTGCCTTGGCCCTCATCCACGGAACCAGTCCAGTGAGGGGGAACGTCCGGCCAAGTGGCAACAGTGGGACGCCGATCGTGCGACCGGCTACTCACCCATGGCGCGCTGGATGCGGTCTACGGCTTCGATCATCTCCGGAAGGAAGCGGGTGCGCATTTCCTCGAGCGTCACGCGCGACGACGGTCCGCACACGTTCAAGGCTGCCACCGTCGCACCGGACCGGTTGCGGATCGGAACCGAAATGGAGCGCAGGCCGGTCTCAAGTTCCTCGTCGACGATAGCCCATCCCTGGCGCCTCGTCTGCTGAACGATCTCGCGCAGACGTGCCTTGGCGGTCACCGTCTTCGGCGTCAGAGCAACAGGCTTTATGGACGAGATGATCCGCTCCGCCGCGTCGGAGCTCAGACCCGCCAAGAGTACGCGACCGATCGAGGTGCAATAGGCCGGCATGCGGCTGCCCACCCGAAGGCCGATATTCACGACTCGCTGGGCGCTCGGGACATGCACAACATAGAGGATTTCGCTCCCATCGAGGACGGCGCCATAACAGGACTCCCCGAGTTTCTCGGCCAGTTCCCGCATGATCGGGCGGGCAACGTCCCACATGTTGGACGATGCGAGCACCGAATGACCGAGCTCGAGAAGCTTCGGGGTCAGATGGAAGCGTTTCCCATCCGTTTCCATGTAGCCCGCATGGGTGAAGGTGAGGAGAAACCTGCGAGCGCTCGCCCGGCTCATGCCCGCATATTCCGCCACCTCGGAGAGCGTCATCCGCGGCTTATCCCGGCTGAAGGTCTTGAGCACCTCGAACGCCTTGAGGACCGAGTTCACGATCTCCCTGTCGGCACTCCCGCGTTCGCCGTCCGACATGTCCCGGCTTCCTGGGTCGAGGTTTGCCGAGACCGGCTTTCGGGCGCGCCCGGCCGACACCGCCGATTCCTTCAGGGCCATCCTGTCCTCGCTGCTGATGAACGTCGAACCGACGGACCGGGGCGGGTCCGTTGGGTCGGCTCAGGGGAAGCTCCGGCCGACGAGGAGCGAGTCGCGGTCATGATGCCAATCATGTTAGTTTTCAAGGGGTGGTTGCAGCACACCGAGGTATCTGTTCGCCATACGGACATAAAATTTGTTTCCGAACAAGATCTCTACCTCAAATCCAGACATAATGGTACGCTCCTGGGACTGTCCTGGAGAGCAACGGCCCTGCCGATGATGAGAAAAGCAGCGTGGGAGGGCTTGCGGATCGCATGAGGTCCTGTTCACTATGCGAATAATCGTTCGCGAACGGGCACCGCTAGACACCGACCCCGGCGTCAGCCCGTCACCGGCTTCTAAGGGAGGTGAACCATGCAGAAATCATTCCGTAGGGGTGAGTCGTTCGGACCCCCAGTGTCCCGCCGCGCCGTCGTCGCGGGCCTCGGCGCTGCCGCCGCCAATGCGGCTTTTCCCGGATCCGGCCTCGCTCAGGGTCAGGGAGTGACTTTGCGCTGGTGGTCGCCGCAGGCCGCGCCCGCGCAACGCGAGGCCTATGCCTACCAAATCAAGACCTTCGAGGAAGCGAACCCCGGCGTGAAGGTTCTCTTCGAGCCGTCTTCCGACGAGGGATATCCCGCACAACTCGCCGCTGCTTTCGCCTCCGGCCAGGTGCCGAACCTCGTGACCCATATTCCCTCATTTGCGGTCGCGACCTATTGGCAGAACGGCCTCGTCGAGCCCTTCAATGATGTCATCCAGGCCATCGGGCCGCAGAATTATTATGAAGGGGCCAATCGGATTTACGAAATCACTCAGGGGCAGTATGCGGGAACGGGCATCGGCAACACGGCCGCCAACATGCTGTGGATGCGCCGCGACCTGATGGAGAAGGCAGGCATCGCCGAGGCACCGCGGACGTGGGACCAGCTGCGCGATGCATGCCGGAAGATGCAGGGCGGCGGCGTGTTCGGCGCTCCCCTGCCCTATGCCCGCAATTCCATGACGAGCCTCATCTTTGTCGGATTCGTCCATGGCGCCGGCGGTCAGATCTTCACGCCCGACCTCCAGGTCGAGGTCAACAACGACAAGTTCCGCAGCGCCCTCGAATTCTACAGGTCCATGCGCGAGTTCTGCCCGGCTGGCGCCACGAACTATTCCTGGGGTGACAGCCTGACGGCGTTCGTGTCCGGGGCAACCGCGACGGGTATTTATGCCGGCCGCGTGCTCGCCAACGTGACCGCGCAGAACCCGCGCATCGTGGATTTCGTGACCTGCCACAATTACCCGACCATCTCGGCTGACGTGCCGCCCTGGACGTTCAACGACTTCCCGAGCGTCATGATCCCCAAGGGCGCCCCGAACATGGAGATGACCAAGCGCTTTGCCGCGCATCTGTTCCGTCCCGACGGCTACATCCGCCAGCTGCACGCGGCTCCAGGCCACGTGGTGCCGGTTCTGAAGACAATCTCGGAAAACTCCGACTACCAGAACAACGCCATCATCCAGAAGCACAAGGCGGCAGTGGAGCTCATGTCCAAGGCAGCCGCAGCAGGGCACAATCTGGGCTGGGAATCGACCCAACACAAGCCGAACGTGCGCGCTGGGCAGATCGTAGCGAGCCACGTGCTCGCTGAGGCGGTTCAGCGTTACGTGACGAACAACGAGCCCATGAACACCGTCGTCTCGGACACAGCAAAGAAGCTCGAGGAGCTCATGAAGGCGACCTGAGCCATTAAAGCTGCCGACGCTCCCCTCCGGTGGAGGGGAGCGGATCTGCCAGGATGAGCTGATGCAAGCCTCCACACTCGATCATCGCTATGCCTGGCTTGGCGTGATGCTCATCGCGCCGGCCGTGCTGATCTTCTGTGCGGTCATTGTCTATCCGCTGGTCTCCGCGATCTACCTGAGTCTCTTCACGATCTTCACTCCCACGCTGAGAGGAACCTGGGTCGGTTTCGGCAATTATGCCACTCTCCTGCAGTCTGGCGAGTTCTGGCGTTCACTCGGCAACACGGTCGTATGGACGATCTTCACGCTCAGCCTGCAGGTCGTGATCGGCATTTCGGTAGCGCTGATCCTCCATCAGAATCTGATCTTCCGTTCTCTTGCTCGCAGTCTCATCCTCTTTCCCTACTTCGTTTCGACAGTCGTGGCGGTGCTCGTCTGGCGTTGGCTGTTCAACGATCTCTATGGAATCATGAACCACGCGCTTCTCTGGGCGGGCATTTTGGGGCAGCCGATGGACTGGCTCGGCAGCATGCCGAACGCGATGGTAAGCATCGTGCTCGTCGGAGCGTGGAAATATTTTCCATTCGTGGTCATTGCGGTTCTGGCCCGCCTTCAGACCATTCCTGAGCCGTTGTACGAGGCCGCCAAGATCGATGGCGCCGGTCCTATTGCACGCTTCTTCGACGTGACGCTTCCGCAGCTGCGCGATGTCCTGTTGGTGGTTGTTCTCCTCCGCGCCATCTGGGACTTCAAGGAGTTCGATCTCATCTATCTGCTCACCGGCGGCGGTCCACTCATCGGCACCCAGACCCTGCCGCTCCTCGTCTACAAGGAGGCGTTCGGCCTCAACGATATGGGCAGGGCTTCTGCGGTCGCAGTGACGATGATGCTCGTCATGCTGGCTTTCATGATTCCTTATCTGCGCCAGGCGAAGCGGAGTGCCGCCTGATGCGAGTTCTTAAGGCAGCCGCACTCAACATCTTCGCGTGGACGATCGTCCTCATGATGGCCTTCCCGCTTCTCTGGATGGCCATTACATCGGTCAAGCCGCAATTCGAGCTCTTTCAGATACCGCCAACCTTCTGGCCCGGCGAGATCACATTCGAGCACTACTGGCGCGTGCTCAACGAGACTCCGTTCCTGAAATACATGCGAAACTCTCTCGCTATCGCAACGGCCACCACGATCCTCGTGGTCGGAGTCGCAACGCTCGGCGCCCACAGCCTGGTGCGCTTCAGGTACCCGGGACGAGAGCAGCTCGCTACTCTCGTTCTTTTTACCTATCTCCTCCCCTCCGTCGTCCTGGTGCTGCCGCTTTACCTCATGCTCGTGTCGATCGGCATCGCCAACTCGGTACTGAGCCTCGTCGTAGCCTACACGACCTTTTCGCTTCCCTATGCGCTCTGGCTTCTGCGATCCTTCATGCAGGGTATTCCTGACGATCTCGAAGCGGCGGCGCTGGTCGATGGCGCGACACGCATGGAGGCCTTCGTAGACGTGATCCTCCCGCAGGCCGTTCCGGGGATCATCTCGACATCTCTCTTCACCTTCATACTGGCCTGGAACGAATATCTCTTCGCACTCATCCTGGTGAATACGGACGAGGCCCGGCCACTCACGACCGGCGTCATGGGCATGCTTGTCAGCGCCTTCAACATCGAATGGTCTCTGCTCATGGCAGCGTCGGTGATGATGAGCCTTCCGCTCATCGTGATTTTCACCTTCCTTCAGCGGTACCTGACGCGTGGCTTCGGGGCCGGCGGCGTGAAGGGCTGACGGATGGCAGCCGTAACCTTCGATAACGTCGTCAAGACCTTTGGATCGGCCTTTGCCGTGAGATCGCTCGATCTTGAGATTCGCGACGGCGAGTTCGTCAGCCTTCTCGGCCCCTCGGGATGCGGGAAGACGACGACCCTGCGGATGCTGGCCGGTCTCGAGTTTCCGACGAGCGGCAGGATTTCCATCGGCTCGCGCGTCGTGAACGAGGTTCCGCCGGGACGGCGGGACATCGCGATGGTGTTCCAATCCTACGCGCTCTACCCGCACATGACGGTGGCTGAGAACATAGCCTATCCGTTGAAGAAGAAGCGCATCGCGAAGGCCGACCGCACCGGGAAGGTCGCGGAGGTGGCCGCGATCCTCCAGTTGACCCAGCTCCTCGATCGCAAGCCCCGGCAACTCTCCGGAGGCCAGCAGCAGCGCGTCGCGCTGGGCCGGGCGCTGGTTCGGGACCCGCAGGTCTTTCTCCTCGACGAGCCCTTATCGAACCTCGATGCCAAGCTGCGGGCCCATATGCGCGCCGAGCTTATCGAGTTGCACCGACGGCTGGGGCGGACCTTCGTCTACGTGACGCACGATCAGCTCGAAGCCATGACGATGTCGGACCGCATCGCCATCATGAAGGACGGCGCCCTCCAGCAATTCGGCGCTCCTCGCGAAATCTATGCCGGGCCAGCCAATCTGTTCGTCGCCGGCTTCATTGGAACGCCCGCGATGAACTTCCTGTCGGGCGAAATGCAGGAGAGCGGGAGAGGGACGGCATGGCGTCACGAAGCCCTCTCTTTGCCGGTTATGCTTGAGCAAAGGCCCGGGTCGAACCGCCGAGCGGTCGTCGGCATCAGGCCAGAGGACGTTGTCATCGGGACAGGCCCTCTGACGGGCAGGGTTCGCCTCGTGGAGCCCACGGGACATGAGACGATCGTGGTGCTCGAGGTTCCAAGCGGCACGCTTACGACGCGGGTTGCCTCCGATGTGGCACTCACGGTGGGCGAAGCAGTCAGCTATGAGTTGAGAACCTACCGCCTTCATCTTTTCGATACCCATTCCGAAAAGCGCATCGACGCTCGCATCGGCCCTGTCCAAGCCGACGCCGCATGAGGAGATAGGTCCGTGAACGCTGCCGCAGCTTCTTCCCCAGTCGACGAGCCACCCGACAAGCGGATCGACTCCACCTTGAAGTTGATGCCGTGGGACGTGAGAGCTGCGCTTGCTAGGGGCCTCGTCACACGTGCCCGTCCGGCATCGGATGAGGTCTCGTTGTCGCCGTCGTTCATCATCACGGCGGGCGAGGTCGATGACATGGTCGTGCGAGCCTGCTCGGCGGTCGATGCCGTGACGGATGAAGTGCTGCGCGACAGGGTTTGGGCCGACACCGCATGATCACCTGCGAGATTCAATTGGGAGAAGAAGCGTGAACCGCGAGAGCGTGGACTGGGCGGGCCCGATGCCTGCGTTGACGACACCATTCGATGACGCAGGCAAGATCGACCGATCTGGCTTCCGGGCGAATGTCGACCGGCTTATCAGGGCGGGCTCGACCGGCGTCGTGGCCTGCGGCTGCACGGGCGAGTTCTGGAGCCTCGATCTGGATGAACGGCGCTCGCTCTATGCGGAGGCGGTCGAGGCGGTCGACGGAAGAGGAACCGTCATCGTCGGGACCGGCTGTATCGGATCGGCGGACACGATTGAGCTTGCCCGACACGCGAAGAGTGTCGGAGTCCATGGCGTGCTGGTTCTGCCACCCTATTTCGTGAAGCTGAGCGACGACGAAATCTTTGCCCACTACAAGGCTGTCTCGGACGCGATCGATCTCCCCATCATGGTCTACAATATCCCGGGCAACGCCGTGAACGCGATTTCACCGGCCCTTGCCGCTCGGCTCGCCGATCTCGAAAAGGTTGTTGCCATCAAGGAGAGTTCCGGGGATTGGAACAACTTTTACGCTACGCTCATCGCCGTGAAGAATAGGATCCGGGTCTTCTGCGGCCCGTCCTCCGTGTTCGGCGTGCCGGCTGTGGCGCTCGGCGCCGACGGCACCGTGGATTGCTTCCCGAACGTCTGGCACGGCTGCCTCGATCTCTACTATGCGGCCAAGGAGGGTAAGACGCAGGCAGCCGAGAGCCTCCAGGAAACGGGGCGGCGCCTCACCGACCTGTTCGTCAGTGGTGGGCGGACTCTCTATCCAGCCACTAAAGCCGCCATGGACCATCTCGGCTATCCGGGTGGCGGGCGTCCTCGGCCACCGCTCCAGTCCCTATCAGGCGAGCCGCTGGAGGGCCTCAAGAGCGGCTTGGCCACGTTGAAGATTCACTGATAGGCCCGGGAGCACTCATGGACCTCGGCATCAGAGGACGCAAGGCCATCGTCTGCGCGGCGAGCCGAGGGCTCGGCCGTGCCTGCGCGGAGTCGCTGGCGCGCGAGGGCGTCGACCTCACCCTCATCGCCCGGAACGCCGTACCCTTGCAAGAAGCGGCAGAGGCGATCCGCCGGGAGTGGGGCGTCAGCGTCACGGCCGTGGCAGGCGACGTCAACGAGGAGAAGGATCGCGCGCGGCTGCTCGAGGCCTGCTCCGACCCCGACATCCTCGTCTGCAACCCCGGCATCCGGCAGGTTCCCGGAAACTTCCGGGACTGGGAACGGGACGAGTGGTTGAAGTGGTGGGACGCCCATTTCTTCTCCGCCCTGGATCTCATCCGGCTCACCACGCCCGGCATGTGCGAGCGCCGTTTCGGTCGTGTCGTCAACATCTCAGTGAGCTTCATCAAGTTTCCGCAGGTCGGCTTCGCCCATTCTCATGCCGCACGGGTCGGCCTGTCAGGGGCGATCGCTTCCATCGTCCGCGAGCTGATTCCCCACAACGTCACGATCAACACCGTCTGTCCCGGCCTCTTCGACACGGACGCGCTTCATACGAACCTGCACGGGCACGCGGCCCGTGGCGGTACGACCTACGAAGCCATCGTGGCCGACCGGCTCCGCACCTGTCCGGCTGGCCGCTTTGCCGATCCGAGAGAATGCGGCGATCTCGTCACCTACCTCTGTGGCGCGCAGAGTGGATTCATGACAGGGCAAAATATCGTCAACGACGGCGGCGTCTATCAGGGGCTGTTCTGAATGGCGGAATCCGGGACGGGAGCGATGCTCTCAGCAGAAGGTCGAGTGATCGCCGTGTCCGGCGCATCGCGCGGCCTGGGTGCTGCCATCGCGCGCCGACTCCACGCGGACGGCTTCACCCTCGCGCTCGGGGCTCGGGACCCCAAAGGAGCCAGGGCCCGGCTCGGCCTCGCCGACGATCGCGTCAGCTTCCACCTTTTCGACGCGGAACGCCTCGACACCGTGGAGGCCTGGATCGAAGCGGCCACCACCCGCCACGGCCGTCTCGACGGCCTCGTCAACAACGCTGGGATCCTGCGCAGAGTCACGTTCGAGGACGGGGACGAAACGGAACTCGATGCGTTGTGGCAGGTGAACGTCAAGGCGCCCTACCGGGCCATCCGGACCGCCCTGCCCCATCTCAAGGCCACCGGATCGGGGCGCATCGTCAACGTGGCCTCCACCGATGGCAAGCGCATCCGCGACGCAAGCGTTTCGCTCGGTTATGCCATGGTGAAGCACGCCTTGGTCGCCATGAGCCACGCCGCGAAATTCGCGGGCTGGGATCAGGGCCTTCGCGTGACGGCACTTTGCCCCGGTGCCATCGAAACGGATCTCATCGCCGGCCTCCCCGGCGTCACACCGGCTGCGAACCGCTTGGCACCCGAAACAGTCGCCGAAGTCGTGAGCTTTCTCCTGCGGCTGCCCAATCAGGCGACGGTTTCGGAACTCGTCGTGAACACCCGCTTGGAATCCACGCTGTGACGACGCGGGATCGCGCCAAGCGGGCCTCCGGGTCGATTGCATCGACCAGCGACGGAACTTGCTTTAGGAGCGGACCGAATTCAGGCGTCCAGCGCACCAGTTCAGACTGCGCCCGGCGCGAACGCCGATATGTCGATCTCTGGTTTGCGGCCGAGCACAAGGTCGGCGGTCGCCTTGGCGGTGAATGGGCCCGCCGTGAACCCCATCCAGGGAAAGAAGCTCACATAGAAGCCCGGCACCCGGGGCACCTCGCCGATGATCGGCCGCCAGTCTGCAGTCCCGTTCACAACAGCGGCCCAGGTCCGGACGATCTGGACCGAAGCAAGGGCAGGCACAGCGGCAAGAGCAACCTTCAGGTTGGAGGCAAGCGACGTCAGATCGACAATAGGCCGTCGGCTCAGCGGATCGAGGCGTGCCGGCCAACCGCCGCCGATCAGGAGCGTTCCCGCCCGAGTCTGCTTCAGCGACAGCTTTTCGGCAGCCGAATAGACCAGGTGCTTGACCAACGGCTTGACGGGCTCGGTTACGGTGACCTGGATCGGGTGCGCCTCGATCGGCAGATCGAGACCTACCATCGCGGCGACCCGCCCTGCATCGGCACCGGCACAGTTGACGACACGTCTCGCCTTGATGGAACCGCTCGCGGTCAGCACGTCGAAACCACCCTTCCCGTCCGGCGCGACCGACATCACCTCACAATGCCGTTCGATCCGGGCGCCGAACGCCGCTGCCTTCCGGGCGAAGGCAGGTGCCGCCAGCAGCGGATTCGCCTTGCCTTCTATGGCGCAGAGAGCACCGCCGATGGCACGATCGGAGAGGTAGGGAGCTTCCGCTCTCAACTCGCTGCGGCCGAGGATCTCCACGGCAAGCCCCTGCCCCCGCTCGATCGCAGCCTTTCGCCGAATCTGCCGCATCTGCTCATCGGTTTCGGCTACGATGAGGCCGCCGGCCGTCACCACGTCGAGGTCGATGCCGAGTTCAGCCGAGAGGGTATGCCAGATCTCAATAGAGCGCGTCATGAGCGGGATCGCCGGTGCGAAGCGCCGAGCCCAATCCTCACCCAGGTTCGCGAAGGGTTCGTGCGGAATCTGAGCATGGATGCTGCCGGCATTGCAGCCGGAGGCCTGAGTGTTGAGGTCGTGCCGCTCGAGCAGCGTGACCGAGGCACCGGCGCACGCGAGGTGGTAGGCGACACCGGCGCCGGTCAACCCTCCCCCGATCACCACCACGTCAGTTCGCATGCCAGCCTCGCTCGGCGCGACACGCGAGATGCTCCGCGTCGGGATCGACGGAGACAGCCCAGAACCAGCCACACTTGCAAGAGGACATACGCATCATGACGGACCTTCGCGTCGCCGTTTCGACGTTTCCGTTTCTCTACTCCCATTCCGGTCACGATGCACTGAAGCATCTTGCCGCCCAGGGCTACACGGCCTTCGAGATGATGATCTTCCCGCCCCATTGCTGGCCGGCCGAGATGCAGCCCGCGACGAGGCGCGAGATCCGGCAATGGCTCTCGGACAACAGCCTCCGTATCACGAGCTTCTGCTATCCGCTCCTTGACAACAACCCGAACTCCACCTGCCCGATCATGCGGCGCTACACCCTCGATCGTTACAAGGAGGCGACCGAACTTTCGGCAGACTGGGGATGTCCCTATGTCTGCGCGATCCCTGGCCCGGTGAACTCGCTGATCAACCCGCCGACGCCCTGGATGCGAGACTGGTTTGTCGAAGGTATGAAGGAGCTCGTCGCTTTCGCGAAGGGCTCCGGAGTCGATATCATTCTCGAAAACGTCCCCTTCACCTTCCTGCCGACCGCCAAGGACATGCTGGATGTCGCAAACGACATCGATCCGTCGGTCGGCATCAACTTCGACGTCTGCAACTCGGCCTACATCAAGGAGGACGTTCCTGGCGCGATCCGACTCCTGGGATCTCGCATCAAGAATGTCCACATTTCCGACAGCACCGCCGGCGAGTTCAAGCACGACAGGCTCGGCACCGGGATCGTGAATCCGGCGGCGGCCGCGGAAGCCCTCAAGGGGATCGGTTACAATGGATTGACGGTTCTCGAGATCATCACCGATGCGACGCAGCCGGGAGCGGATCCCGACGGCGACATCCTGGCGAGCCATGATATCCTGGCCCAAAGCGGCTGGGAAAAGCGCCAGAGCCACTGACAGGCTTCCACCAAGCCATAGGAGAGACATCATGAAGGAATTTCGCGGCTGCCATACCGTCACCGTGACGCCATTCACCGAGGATGGATCAGGCATCGACATTCCGGCCATGAAGCGTTTCCTGGACTGGCAGCACGCCTGCGGCGTGCCGGGTGTCATTCTGCTTGGAACGACCGGCGAGTTCCTCACGGTGTCCGACGACGAGAGGCGTGAATACGTTGAGGCCGCGGTCAAGCACTGCGCAGGCCGAATGACCGTGATGGTCGGCGCAACGCATGTCCATACACCGACCGCGGTGTACTTTGCTCGGGAAGCCGAGGAGCTTGGTGCCGACGGGCTGATGATCGCGCCACCCTATTATTACACGCCGACGGAAGACGAGATCTTCGGCTATTACCGAGCCATATCGGAAGCCGTCTCGCTGCCCATCATGCTCTACAACAATCCGTTCACGACGAACGTCGATATGCCTGCGCGCCTCGTTGCCCGCATGACGAAGGCGCTCCCCAACGTCCGGTACATCAAGGAAGCGAGCATGGATGTCGCCCGCGTGTTCGACATCGTGGAACTTACCGACGGCGTCATGAACGTGTTCGCCGGCGAGCGGGCGGTGGAATCCTTCAAACTCGGCGCGGTCGGTTACGTTGACCCTTACGGGAACTACGCGCCTCGCGCCTCGACTGGGATCTGGCCCCTTCTGCTCGCGGGCCGCTTCAAGGAGGCGACAAAGATCCAGCACATGCTGGATGAAATGACCGACATCATCAAGGAAGGGCATCCGCTCTACGGGCACCAGTGCTATTCGAAGGCGCTCGCGGCCGCGGCGGGGTACCCGGTTGGGGACGTGCGTCCACCGATTACGACCTTCAAGTCCCTCGGCCAGGAGGGAGCGGAACGCGTAGAGCGGCTCACTGCGATCATGACGAAGCTCGATCGTTTCATGGACGACCTGCAGAAGAAGGCTGCCTGAGACCGCATCGTGACAAAGGCAGCCCTCCTCCAGCCCTTCGCGATCCGCAGCCTGAGCCTGCGCAACCGCATTGTCGTCTCGCCCATGTGCCAGTATGCGGCCATCGAAGGCGTTCCGCAGCATTGGCATCACGCCCATTATGGGCGCTTCGCATTGGGTGGCACCGGGGCGACGTTCGTCGAGGCAACGGCGGTGATGCGGGACGGCCGCATCACCCATGGCTGCACGGGGCTCTGGGAGGACGCCCAAATCGCACCGATGGCCCGCATCGCCGCGCTCCTGAAGTCGCAAGGCGGTGCAGCGGCCATCCAGATCGGACATGCGGGCGGCAAAGCCTCCACGGCGCGACCCTGGGAGGGTGCAGCTCCCCTCACCGATTCGGCCGGCGAGTCGCCCTGGGAGACGATCGGCCCGAGTGCGGTGCCGATCCGCCCGGGCTGGCCGGCCCCGCGGCCCGCGAGCGTCGCCGCGATCGAGGAGATCATCCACGCCTTCGGGACGGCGGCGCAAAGAGCCGTGAAGGCCGGGTTCGACATCGTCGAGATCCACGGCGCCCACGGATACCTGATCCACTCCTTCGTCTCGCCGCTGACGAACCGCCGCAACGATGCTTTCGGGGGGACGCTCGAGAGCCGTATGCGCCTTCCGCTCCTCGTCGCGGAGGAAATCCGTCGCGTGATCCCGGACGGCATGCCGTTGTTGTACCGGGCTTCGTGCACCGACAACATGCCGGGTGGCATCGAGATCACCGACACCGTTGCACTCGCGCGGGAGCTCAAGGCTCGCGGTGTGGACCTCATCGACTGCTCGGCCGGTGGCATCGCTGCGCCCGTCTCGCTGCTGCAGCAGCGGCTCGATCACGGTTTCCAGGTACCCCTTGCCGAGGCCGTGCGAGGCGGCGCGGATATTCCCGTTATGGCGGTCGGTCTCATCACAGACCCGAAGGCCGCGAATGCGATCGTCGCGGAGGGGCGGGCGGATCTCGTCGCGCTCGCGCGGGAATTCATCGCGGATCCGAACTGGTCCTACCGGGCCGCGCTGGCGCTCGGCGATGAGGCCCCGGAAGCCCTGCTGCCGCGTCCATATGCGTTCTACCTTGAACGGCGCGCGGCCGCTCAGGGGCGATGAACGTTCGGCAGGCGAACGACGGTCGCCCAGCGCACAATTTCACTTGACGCCCTCAGCCCTTCGCGCGACGCTGCTCGCCGGCACGGATCACCGCTGAGGTTCACGCAGGCGCACTGCTTCGTTCTTCGACGTCGTCGTGATGGTTACCGGGCCATGGAATCGATCGAAGGAAGGGGAGAGCCATGTTGAAGCGCATCGCGAGAGCGTTGGCCGTTCTGTCCGTTGCTGCCGTGGCAGCGGTGTCCTCGGCGGAGGCACGTTCGCTCGACGATATCATCAAGAGCGGCACGATCCGCATCGGCGTGAACCCCAATTTTCCGCCCATGAGTTCCTTTGGGAAGACAAATCAGCTCGAAGGCTTCGATATCGATATCGGCAACAAGATCGCAGAAGCCCTGAAGGTGAAGGCCGAATTCGTGCCGACGGAGACCGCACAGCGGGTACCCTTCATCACCTCGGAGCGGATCGACATTTCTCTCGGCGCCCTGACACGCTCCTCGGAGCGCGCGAAGCTCATCGATTATACGGTGCCGCTCCACACCGAGGCGATGGCGGCTCTGACGACAGAGAAGGTCACGGCCTCGAAATGGACGGAGCTCAACAAGCCCGAGATCACTCTCGTCAACATGCGGGGCAACTGGTCGGTCGATTTCCTGAAGGAGAAGCTCCCGCAATCGAAGACGCTTCTCGTCGACACCATCGCGGACACGGTGCGCGCCGTCGCTCAAGGACGTGGGGACGCGATCATCGAGAACATCGACTTCTTCATGTCCTTCACGAAAAACTACCCGGACGTGAAGTGGAAGGTCCTCGACGACACCATCTTCGTCGCCTATTGCGCCATTGGCGCGCAAAAGGGGAATGCCGGGCTCGTCAACTTCCTCAACGTGCTTCTGTATGAGATGCACTCGTCCGACGTCGTCAACCAGACTTGGGAGAAGTGGTACGGCGCCCCGATGCTGCGCAAGATCGAGCCTCAGCCCTTCTTCTGATCGGAGAGAACGGGCGAGGCGCCCGGTCAGCGGTCCGCATGGGCTACACCCTGCAATTCGGCCAGGTGACGGATCGGATTCCGTACCTGCTCCAAGGATCCCTACTGACGCTCCAGATCGCCTTCTTGGCGTTCTGGGGCGGCGCCATGATCGGCATCGCGGGGGCTTGCGCGAAATCTTTTCTCGGCCCCGTCGCGCGAGGGATCGCGCAAGCCTATGTGGTGTTCTTCACCAATACGCCGGCCCTGGTTCAGATCTTCTTCCTCTTCTATGCCTTGCCGGAATTTGGAATTCTCCTCCCTCCGGTTACGGCGGTTCTCATCGGGCTGACCCTGAATACCGGCGCCTATCTGACGGAGATCCTGAGGGGCGGGTTCGGCTCCGTGCGCCAGACGGAGCTCGATGCCGCCGAGGCGCTTGGCATGTCGCGGTTTCAGAGCCTGCGTTACGTGATCCTGCCGCATGTCGCCAAGACGATCTACCCTCCGCTTTCGAACTTCTTCGTTTGGATCGTGCTCGGAACATCCATTGCGGCCATCTTCGGCGTCGAGGAACTGACCGGGCGCGCCATCAACGTGAGCACGGCGAACCTGCGTACGATCGAGGTCTTCACGATCACGGCTGCGATCTACGTCGTGCTGACGATCCTCGCCAGCGCATCGCTCGCGCTCGTGGGGCGCTACGCCTTCCGCGTCAAGGCGAAGGTGTTCTGATGTTTGACCAGGTCATCCGGGAGGCACCACGCTTCTTTAACGAGTACACCCTCGCGTTTCTCGCCGAGGCCATGGGACGCACACTCCTCCTGACACTCGTGGGCTGCACCCTTGGCTTCGTCGCCGGTTTCGCTCTTGCCTACGTCAGGGCATCGCTCTCTCCGTGGTTGATGCCTCTGCGGGTGCTGATCGTAGCATTCGTCGAGGTGTTCCGCCGCATTCCGTTCCTCGTGATCCTGTTCCTCGTCCTCTACGCCGTCGAGGCACTGCCGATCAGGACCTCCCTCTTCGGCATCGCGTTGATCGCGATCTGCATCGTCTCGACTGCCTTTCTCTCCGAGATCGTCCGGGCGGGTTTCGAGAGCGTCCCGCGGCAACAAGTCGAAGCCGCGCAAGCCATGAACTTCAGCCGCTGGGAGACCATGTCCCTTGTCATCCTGCCGCAGGCCTGGCGGGTCATCCTCCCACCTGCCTTCGCTTTCGCGGTCATGTTCATCAAGGACACAGCGCTCGCCTCACAGATGGGTGTCGTCGAGCTGACGTTTGCCGGCAAGGTCCTCAACAACCGTGGTTTTTCCGCAGCCCTCGTCTTTGGCACGGTGCTGCTGTGCTACTTTGCTCTGTCCTACCCACTGACCCGCTTCGGTGCGTATCTGGAGCGTCGCCTTTCGCCTGCGCGAGGGCCGACAGAGACGCAGGCGATCTCGCCCGCGAACCAGCCGGGCCTTGCCAGCGCTGGCCGGCTTTGACGAGCGGAGCAACCCTTGGCCCATCTCGACATCCGCGATCTCAGTGCCGCCTATGGCGCGGTGCCCGTCCTACACGGCGTCACCCTCGGGGTCGAGCGCGGGGAGGTCATCGGTCTCATCGGGCCGTCGGGCTCAGGCAAGAGCACTCTTCTCCGCGCACTCATGGGCCTAACGCTGCCACATGACGGAGAGGTGCGGGTCGGCGGCACGGCGATCGACTACCGGTCAAGGGCGAGTCTGCGCGCGGCGCGCGACCGCATGGCGATCGTGTTCCAACAATACAATCTGTTTCAGAACATGGATGTCATGCGCAATGTCACCATTGCCCCCATTCGGATCAAGCGCCGGCCCCGGCATGAGGTGGAAATCGAAGCGTCGCGGCTTCTCGCGCGCGTCGGTCTCACGGACAAGCACCATGCCTATCCCGACGAACTGTCTGGCGGCCAGCAGCAACGGGTCGCCATCGCGCGGGCCCTCGCACTCAAGCCCGAGGTGCTGCTCCTGGACGAGATCACCTCCGCACTCGACCCGGAACTCGTGAACGAGGTGCTGGATACGGTCCGCACACTGGCTCAGGAGGGCATGACCATGCTGATCGTCAGCCACGAGATGGCCTTCGTCCGCGAGGTCTCGAGCCGGGTTGCCATGATGGACAAGGGACGCATTGTCGAGATCGGGCCGCCCTCGCAGATCTTCGACGCGCCCCAGGAGAGTCGCACGCGCGAGTTCGTGGGCAAGATCCTGAGGCACTGACCGTCAGGGTGGCCCGCGGTCAAGCTGCGTCAGCCGCCCCGAAGGCTGCAAGGTTCTTACGTCAGCCCGCAATCGACGGGGATGAGGCGCCCCGTGATGCCGGAGGACAGGTCGGAAGCGAGGAAGACGGCCGCTCGCGATACGTCCTCCTCCGTCGCGATCCGGCCGAGCGGTGTGTCCTCCGCGTGCTGCATCAGCGCCTTTTCGACAGGCAGCCCACCGGAGGCGGCGCGTTGTTCGAGCCGTTGCATCAGGGCTTCCGTCGCGACGGGACCAGGGCCGAGGGCGTTCACGCGGATGTGGTAGCGACCGAGGTCACGAGCTGCCGCCCGAACGAGACCCAGCACGGCGTGTTTCGTGGCCGTGTAGAGGGCCTGCTGCGGGTGTGCCGCAAAGGAATTGATCGAGCCCATCGCGATCATGGATCCGCCGCTCTCCTTCATCGCGGGCACGGCATGCTTGAACGTGGTGGCCACTCCTCTGACGTTGACGGCGAAGACCCGATCCCATTCCTCAAGATCAAGGGCGTCGGTGGTTCGCCAGGGCGGGACGAGACCGGCATTCGCCACGACGACATCGACTCGACCGTGAGTGTCCCTGATCTTCCGGAAGGCCGCTGCGACCGAGGGCTCGTCGCTAACGTCGCAGGCCAGAAAGGTCGACGACAAAGGTCCGGTGCCGACGGCGAGATCGAGCGTGTAGGTGGTCGCACCGGCCGCTTCGAACGCGCGAACGATGGCGGCGCCGAGCCCGCGTGCGCCGCCCGTCACAGCGGCGACCCGGCCCGAGAGCAGTTCCCCGGTCATGGTCCCTCCCCTTCCGGCTGCAGATCCAGGCCAGCGACCGCGCCGATCGTCACTGGCCTGACCGGTGCCTGTGGGGCCAGCAGGTCGTCAGGACCGAGGGGGCTGCCCCGCTGGCGCGCCAGAAGGTCCGCCGCCACAGGCGTACAATAGCGACCCTGGCAGCGTCCCATGCCGAGCCTCGTCTCACGCTTCAGAGCGCCCAGCGATTGTACGCCCGACCGCAGGACACCCTCGATCTGCTGCAGATCCACGCTCTCGCAACGGCAGATCAGGGTGTCGGCGTGACAGAGGGCATCGGTCAGCACCGGCGCATCGTAAAGGGTCCATAGGGCGGTTTGGAACCGGCGCTGACGACCAAGTGCCCGCTGGTCGTAGTCAAGGGTGCCCTCGTCTGCGACAGCCACGCCGCATTCCCGTGCTACCGCTGCCGCCGCGAGCCGGCCCTGGATGAGTGCGGCCCTGGCACCGCCGAACCGTGCACCGTCGCCGATTGCGTAAACGCCAGGCACGGACGTGCACCCCTGGTCGTCGGTCACAACGCGCATCGCCTTCCAGCGTGGATCGTCTGCGAGTCGGCAGCCGAGAAGGCGGGCGAGATCGACGGATGGTAGGAAGCCATAGCCCAGGCAGACGCAATCGACCTCGAAACGGCGCGCCCGTGAGGGGTCGGGCCGCCCCCTAGCATCGAGCGGAGCGACCCAGGCGACCTCGGCCCTGCCCTCTCCCTCGACCCCACCGATTGCGTGGCCATGAAGGACAGGTACGCTGCCACGTAGGGCAGACAAGCGATACATCACGCCGTCGCGCACGAGATCCGGAGCGAGGGCGATCATTCTGGCAAGATGGCCGAGCGCTGCCACGCCGGGCCTCGTGGCGAGTTCTGCGAGCGCGACCACCTTCGCGCCGGCTTGCAGGAGTTCATGCGCGAGTTGAAGATTGAGTGGCCCGTTGCCGGCGATGAGCACGCGCTGCCCCGGCAGCGTCGCAGCGGAGCGAAGGAAGGTCTGCACCGCTCCGGTGGTCATCACGCCCGGCAGCGTCCACCCCGGGAATGGAACGCCGCGCTCGTAGGCTCCCGGCGCGAGGATGAGGTGCTTGCACCGGATCCGCACCTGACGGTCCCCGGCGGACGCGAGTATCTCTTGCGCACTCAACGTTCCCCAAACGGAGGTACCGGATAGGATCCTGGCGCCGGACCGTTCGACACGTGCGATCAGCTCTCGTCCGGCACGAAACTGCCGATCCAGCCGAACGGCGTCGGCGACAATGCTCGAGGCGGGCTGCTTGTAGTATTGACCACCCAGCTGCGCCCTCTCCTCGAGGAGCAGAACCTGAAGTCCGGCCTCGGCCGCGTATGCTGCTGCCGACAGCCCCGCAGGTCCGCCGCCCACGATCAGGAGGTCGGCGCTGTGCACCTCAGACCGGCTGTTCTCCTCGTGGGGCGAGGCCTCTGCTTCGCGATAGGGTCGAACCCGCACTCCATCCGTCGCCCGTTCAAGGCACGCCCGCTGTGCCTGACCGTCAACCGTGACGAGGCATTCGAAACACGCACCCATTCCACAAAAGGGGGCCCGGGCATGACCGCCTCGATCGACCCGGAAGCGGGTTTCACCAGCATTGATCAAGGCGCTCGCGATCGTGTCGCTCTGGCGCGCCTCGACGATGCGATCGTCGTAAGTGAATCGAACCACGATATCCGATGCGACCGTGCCGGGTAGCGGGACACGCATCACTAGCGGACGTAGCTTGCGCCGTTAACGTCGAGCGTCGCGCCCGTCAGGTGACGGGCCCTCCCACTCGCCAGGAACGCGACCAGATGCCCGATATCGGAAGGGGGAACCCACTCTCCCATGGCAAGGGTCGCGGTCACGGCGTCCTCGCCGCCTTGCGTAGCCGCAAAGTTCTCCGACATGCCGGTTCTCACGACCCCCGGGGCCACCACATAGGACAGGATGTTCTTCTTCGCGTAGCCGCGAGCGACCGTTTGGGCCGCTGCCTTGATGGCAGCCTTCGAGGCCGCATAGGCGATCATCGACGGGTTGGTGACGCCACGCTGGGCCGCCCAACTCGAAATCGTAATGAGCGTTCCGCCGCCATGATCGAGGAAGTGCCGCACGGCGTGTCGCATCAGGCAGGCGGGTGACAACACATTGATCTGCCACTGACGAGACCAGGCCTCGTCCCAGCTCTCCCGGCTGTCTTCAATTCCGCCCTGCGCCTCCATGATCGCAGCGTTCAGCACGACCACATCGATCCGCGGCCGGTCCGCAACGGCCGCAGCCCAGAGATCGTCAGCGCCGGATGGATCAGCCATGTCGGCTTGGATCAGGAGTGAGTCATCGCCCGGCTCGAGCTTTATCGTGGCTTCGGCCCCAGACCGATCGCGGTTGTAGTGCGCGATCACCGACGCTCCGCCCGCGACGAGTTCCCGCGCGATAGCGGCACCGATCCCCTTTGACGCCCCAGTGACGAGCACAGTCTTGCCCTCTAGCGCCAGCATGGTTTCTCCTTATCCCAGCAATCAATGTTTCCTGCAATCGGACTCGACCCGCTAGGATCTTGATCCAACCTCATCGAGACTACTGCATAACGCGCTCCTCGCCCAATCGCCGGACGCTGCTGTGTCGAACGCAAGTTAGTCCGAAACCTGAACGCGTTTGCGACACCCCCTGGCCGCTCCGACCTACCCTCGTACGTCAATACGCACCCTTGCGCCGCGAGACGCTCCTGGCGCTGAAATTCCTGCCGAAGTGTTGCATTCGAGAGGGTTGCCGGAGCGGATGTCGCGTTCTAATGCTGTGACGGCTCAGGTTTCGGGCCTATTGCAGCGAGGTGCGCCTCTCGGGCGTGAAGAGATCCGTGCTCCGTCTTCTCCTTCAGCTTCTGGCGTTTGCAGGTGGCGTCGCTCTCGTTGCCACCGCTTATGCCCAGACCCCGGTGCCGCGGCCAACGCCAGTCGCGGGTACCATCGTTGCCGCGAAAGGCGGCGAAGAGTTGCGACTTGTGCGCGAGTCCGACTGGCGATCCGCCCTGCTGCAGCAAGACCTCATCGGGGGCGACACCCTTCGCACCAACGCCATCGGCAATCTCGCTGTTGATTGTATGGGGTGGTTGGAGCGGCCACGAGCCCGAACAATGTGCAGCCATCATCGGCGACATGCTGCGTGAGGACGACTTTCGCGTTCACGTCGAGACCTCCACGAAGGCTTTCTTGAGCCAGGCTCTGCCTTCGCTTAGTGTCATCGTCCCGATTGAAGGAGGCGTCGGCGGCAGCAATCGGACAGGCGTAAGATAGAACGGGCGCCGGGTATTCCGATTCCGAGTGACGCGGTTGAAGCCCTGTGAACGGAGTTCCTCTGCATGAGCGAACAAACTGTATCTTATGACGTAGCCAGCACAGGTGGTGTCTATCAGATCAAGCACGAGCACGAGGCCGAGGTCCTGCGGATCTCAATCTATGCCGACGGCCAGTTCCGGTTTTCGCTTTCCCATGGCACTCCCCGTGAAGAGGTTGAGAAGTTCGTCCAAGTCTACGCTCTGGGTGTTGCAGATGGACGGCTCATGAACTCTGCATCTGAGCAGGTACGGCAGCACGTCGGACTTGCCGCACGGCGCCTTGGTCGGGCGGCTGGACACTGGAAGGCAAGTGTTCTCAAGGAAGATTGACCCCCCGAGCAACAGCTTTCGGAAGTTTTGCCGTCGCCGGCAGCCGGAGATCCTATGATCAAACCGGTTAGACGTCCTGAACAGGGACTATGGCCACGTGCAGCTGGAGCCTAGCAAGAGAGTGATGTCGATGGCGCAGCAGAGGTATCGATCCAGAGTGACCAAAGCTCGCCAAGAAGGGCGGAGGAAAGTGGCGCGGGAGGTGGCCTGCGTCCGCCATGCGGCCTTCAAGGCCATCGACGATGCATATCGAGCTGGTGATCTCGAAGCGCTCCGACACGCCTGTGGCGACTTGCCTGACTTCCCGAATAGTCAGCACTCCCACGAGCTGGGGCTCGGCTACCCGCTTGAATATGCCATTTATTGGAGCCCGCTGCCGTTCGTTCGGATACTACTTGAGTATGGGGCCGATCCAAACTACGACGATGGAGCAGGCTTTCCGGCGCTGATCGCTGCTCTTTCGACCACGCGCCCTGACAGGAGAGACCTCGTTCATCTGCTGTTGGAGTTTGGCGCTGACGTTCATCGGCGCGGTTTGAACGACTGGACGCCACTCCACTATGCCGCAAACATCGATGATGTCGAGGCCATTCAGCTCTTGCTGGCTCATGGAGCAGACCCGAATTCCAGAACGCGAATTGATGATGGCGTCACAGCGCTCGAAGAAGCGGAGAGACTTGGTCACGCTAAAGTCGTGGAGCGCTTGCGAGAACTGTGATTCCCTCTTGTGAGAGATCCGTCGTAAGCCGCCGAGGGCTGGCCTTGAAGCGCGCTGGAGCCTCAACCCAGGCGATTTCGCGTGATTGCGATGCAGCGCACAGGCTGAAGCGCCATGCACGGGAGCGAATCTCCATCGGGCACTGCACGTCAAGGCCTCACCCAGTATCCGCCACCGGGTGAGGCATCTGGGGGCATAGTCCTACATCATCAATCAGATCTACTTGGCCTTTGTCTGCCCTTTGGCTGGAGCATATCTCGGACTACCAAGCCCACAGCATGGACACTGCTGAGACAACGCAGAGGCAAAGGTGCATTCCAAGTAGCAGCGCCGCGCGGGGGACACGTCCACTCTCCCAATCGAGGCGTACGGCTTCCCGGTGGGCGGCGGCGGCGTCGTTCGCACTAACAACCGTAGGACAGCCGCCGTCAGATGAGTGTCTATTGCGAACCGGGTGAACGGGAAGGTGCCCGCTCCGGAGCCGTACCGGGCTCGGACATATGCCGGTGAGAGACATCCAAGCCGCGAGCTTGCGAACCTTACTGCGCAGCCGCATGATGCTGATGGCCTTCACCCCGGTGGTATTGGCAGGTGACGTTGGGATTGAACGGCGCGAACACTCCATTCGGATTCTCCCGGTAGATCCATACATGACGATCGTAATGCGGCTCGAACATGTGGGCCTCATCGACGGCCGTGGATGGGTTGTCCGCCATCACATCGTAGGCGACACCGTGGAAGGTTGGGATCGTGGTGTTGCCGGCGGCATGCCAAGCCTTCTGAAAGACGAGGTTCTCGACGGCCACGAGCTCCAGCGATCCATTGGCCTGCGGCTCGTAGATCAGGATCGATGGCTGTCGGAAATCGATATGCACCCCGCTGCCATCTACACGAGGGTTCGGCGGCGAGGTGATGCCCAACAGGTCTGGGCGAAAGAAGTGAATATCCATGGCCCCGAGCGCTGCGGATTTGCCCATCATCTCCGCTGTGTCGCACAGATCGCTCGGGTCCCGGACATAACCTTCAGCAAGGGCGACGTCGACGTTCCTGAAGCGCTCCGTCGCCTTCCGGACTTCTGCCAAGTTCGGCTCGCCTTTGTTCGATGTTGCGCTCCTCGCGCTGCTCTCGACGGCTTCAGTCGGGCTTTTGTGGACATGACCCTCGTGGGCTGAAGACGAACCAGCCGAGGCTGCGATGAGGGTGCTGAGGGCGAAGATGCCGGCGGGTCGGCTGAGAGGATTGTTGCTCATTGAAGGCGCCTTTCTCGAAATCCCAATGTATCGGGACTACGAGACGTGTAGCGCAGCAGCTTTTCCGGAGCCCTCGCCGGAAGTTGCCTGTATTTTCCGGGAAAGGCCCAGCATCAGACTGCCGACGGTCCTGCGGATTGGGCGGTGGGACAATTCTTGATGACAAGGAGAGGATCGCGACCGCAACCACTGATTTTATCACGGGAGTACGCCTCCCCTTAGAGCAATTCACGATTAAGCCGAGGCTTGGCAAATCAAACGTCGATCAGCTCCACATCAGGCTGTTTTCAGAGAAGACGCTGGCCATTATCCAGATCCGAACCGGTCTGCGCCGCTGCCCGACCGTAAGCTCGACACTGGCCCTCTGTCCCTCGCCGGTGGTTGACCTAGAGCTGTAGTGGCGAGAGGGGAAGGCGAAATTGCTACACGTTCATTGATGTCGGAGGCGCCCGGTGCCTCGTTGAGTGGCAAACCCTAGTCTCGGCATCCGGAAAGAGCCTCCGCGGACAGCAAGTCCCGATGCCGAAGATCTGGGAAGCTGCCAAGTAAGCACTGGGGGCCCTGCCGTGCCGGGAACAGTTATCATGGTACGGCCGACTGTACATCTATGGTAGTCTCCAGATAAGCCCCAGGTTTCATCCGATCTTGATTCAACCCTGGGGCGTTTTCAGCGTTCTTGTGTTGACCAAGACCACTGTGACAGCGGTTCGAATGACAGCACTCGTGCTCAAGATCGCTCCCCGCTTTGTTGGCGGATGGTTCGGTTGTGGCGAGGCGTTCTTTCGTGGGCTCTCAATGAAAATGGCCTGGATTTCCCGCAAACTTTCCGGATTCTTGGCTTGAAGCACCTTGCAAGCCCGATGAACGACAGAAAGCGGATAGCGGCAGTCTTGAGGGATTATCTCGCACGCGAGCGGATTTCGCGCGAGCAATTCGCCTTCAAGGCGAGGCTGGGTAAGTCTACGGTCGACAAGCTTCTCACCGGCCTCTACTCGGATCGAACGCTCTCGATCGTCGAGAGTCACACCGGCCTCACGCTCCGAGCACTCAGTCCGGACGGCCCCACGGATATCCGCACGGCCACCCGTGTCGCGCCGCAAGTGGAGCGACAACCACCGACCGGACCTTCGATCGCCGTCCTGCCCTTCAGAAACAGCAACGGCGATCCCTCTCGGGATTTCTTTTCGGATGGCCTGAGCGAGGACATCATCGCGGCGCTCGCCCGCCTGCGCTGGCTTTTCGTCATCGCACGCAACTCGAGCTTCATTTACAAGGGTCGCATGGTGGACGTCCGCGAGGTCGCGCGCGAACTCGGTGTCCGATATGTCCTCGAAGGGAGCGTTCGCACCGCTGCACAGCGGATCCGCATCACGGGCCAGCTCAGCGACGCCGAAACCGGGAAGCACATCTGGGCTGAGAAATATGACCGCGACCTGCAGGACATCTTTCAGATTCAGGACGAGATCACGGAGCGGGTCGTGGCAGCCGTCGAGCCGCATCTCTACGCCGAGGAGGGCTACCGAGCGGAAAGTCTGCCCCCTGGAAGCATCGACGCATGGGGGCTCGTCGTGCGTGGCATGGGGCTCATCAACAGGATCGGGCGGACGCAGAATGAGCAAGCCCAAGAACTCCTGAGACAAGCCGTCGTTTTGGATCCAAATTACGCTAAAGCACACGCGCTCCTCGGCTGGGCAGTAAGGTGGTCTACCCATTGTTCCTGGCACCCGAATCCGCAGGAAGGATATCGCCAGGCTGCCGCACACGCGCAGGACGCGCTTCGTTTAGATCCTGCTGAAGCCGTGGGCTCGCATGGTGCGGGGCCTTTGCTACAGCAGTGCTGGGGATCACGAGCGTGCTTTAGGCGAACTCGGTGCTGCTATCAGCTCCAATCCCAGTTCCGCCCTCGGCCATACAGCGCTGGGCTGGGGTCTCCTGCGCGCCGGATGGATGGACGAAGCCATATCAGAGACGGAGTGGGCCCTGCGATTAAGTCCAGTCGACAGTTTTTCAGGCCTCTATACCTCGATTCATGCTCTCGCGCTGCTCTCAGCGCGGCGGTTCGAGGAGGCGCTACCGTTCCTGCGGATCTCGGTCGCTGCCTTTGACGAGTACCAGGGGCATTACAATCAGCTCGTGTGCTGCTGTGGGCACCTCGGACTGATAGACGAAGCACAGGAGTTCATCGCCGCGAGCAACCGGCTAGGGCCGCCATTGAACCAAAGCTCAATCCGCAGAGGTCTAGCAAGGTTTGCTCACTGCGAGGTGTTCGTCGAGGGTCTTCGGAAGGCTGGAGTGCCCGAATAGGAGTACAACCTCAGAGCTGCCAAGACCCGATGAGTTTCCTGCTGGCGTTAGCGTTCAAGGGAAGTCCGCTCTCGGCCCGCAGCAGACCTCGCTCGCGCAGGCTTGGCCCCCCTGCGGGTCGGCCACACGATGCGATGCGCCTTCGACACAGCCCGATGGCTCGCCTTGCAGCCTCCCCTCCCCTGGCCGTGTCGGCGCAACCTTGTGCATTGCCTGGATGATGATCGCCGGGCCAGCCTCCCCTTGCCCACAGCAAATCTTGAAACCCCGCCTCATGGAGCACGGCTGGATGGACTGCCAAGGCCGAGCTCGCCTCGGGGCCTGAATGTCGGCTTACGCGTCAGCGACCGAAAGTCGGAAGTCACTCCGCTGATTGACGATCGATTTCGCCGACCAATGCAGCCTGGCGCCTGTCGGATAACTCAGTCCTAAGCATCGGGCCGTAGCAGGGACTTCGCGGTCGGCGTGGTACCTGCGCGATGTCAGTGAAGGCGCGAGCACCTTCGGCAAGAGGTCGGTCCCCGGATCACGCGAGCCCAGCAGATTCGTCGTGTAGCGAGGGTAGCGGCCGTAAGATAGAAATCGATGGGAGTGTAGAAGTAAGATCCGACTACAGTAACCTCCTGAGGGGAAATTTTCCGGACATCCTAGCCCTCGTGTTCAGGCGGGAGACCTACATGTACAATCACCCCCTGACCGCACCAGGGTGAAGGCCGCAGCGCGGGTCTTCAAGGCACCGCTCGCGTTGATCACAAGGTCGGCCCCGACCGCTGCCGGCTCGCTACCTTCGCCGGGTGCATAGACCGAGAAGCCTTTAGAGCGGGAAATGGTTTGGCAAAGGATTGGTCTCCCCGACAAGGATGGCAGCGGCACCGAAGCGGCGCGCTACGAGAGCGGTCGCGAGGCAAACTGCTCCACCACCGAAGACGACTACCTGACATGCTGTCAGCGACTGGTGAAGCCTTTCGCCAATCCGAATTGCATCCCATGATACGGTGACAGGTTCTGCGAGAGCGGCATGCTCGACAGGTAGACTGTCGGGGATCGATATCACATTCCGCTCTGGGATTCGCACGAGATCAGCTAATGGGCCGCGTCGCGGCGGCAACGAGCTGATCTGGCGCGTGGGTGACAAATGCCTCTGCCCTTCAACAGCATTCGGCTATCCGCCGGACGCAGCTGCCCGTGTGCTCGCCTCGGGTAGGTCCATGAACATCAGCGCAGTCGTGCCCACTCTGGACACTACGATCTTCGAGCGCTTCCTATTATCTCTTCGGTCTGCACTCACTTGAGAGTGCTACCAGCTTCTCGTTGCCTCTAACGAAATGAGCCCGGCAGCTGAGACGCAGGCCGTCCGCACCCCACTGCCCCGAGGCGCAGAGGGCATTAAACTCGTTGGTGGTGATCGACTACAGACCACAGTGGACGTCCTGCGCGCCAGCAGCGTTCCTACAATCCTGACGTGGCTCGGCTCTCCTAATTTTCGTCAGTGACGGTCAATAGCGAACAGGCCGTTCATCTCGCAGCCAAGCACCTCCTTGGTCTTGGTCACAGACGCGTCGGAGCCGTCCCCGGATATCTTTCGTTCAACGATCGGCAGCGCGCACGCCTCTCCCGTGCACGCGACTCGATGAGGAAAGCAGGGCCGGAGATCGCGGACTGGATCGCCAGCGAGCAGGATCTGACGCTCGTTGGAGAACGGAGCCGATGCGCGGCGCTGCTGCGGCTTGAGAGCCCGCTGGCCCGATTCATCGGCGCGATCGTTCTCATCGCAAAAGGGGCCTGCAGAAGGCGTGAGCGCGAGGACTCGCTGTGCCAAGCAGCCTGTCGGATGTGGGCATCGACGACATCGACACGCAAGCCTATATAACTCCATGGCTCACTACAGTTCATATTCCTATCGGCCGAGTTGGGCAGATGGCCGTTGCAACCGTGATCTGGCTCATCCGCAGCAATCTCCGACACTCTCAAGCCGACCTACCGACCCCACTAGTGGTACGCCGGTCCACAGCTATCGCGCCGGGCGAACAGTAGAAGCGGCAGTGACGCTGCTGAGCCAAGGAGCATTGAATCGGGCCGCTTGCAGCGGCGCAGACCTACTCCTGCTGGCTCGAGCCCCGAACGTAGAAGAGAGGCAGGAACTATGACAATGTACTCCACCGCCCGTACGCTGCTGAGGAGACTATCCGTGGCCAAATTCTCCGTGAACGCAGGACGGCTCGACCCGTATAAAGGTTTCAAGTTCCGCGTGAAATGGGATGGACAATATATTGCGGGAGTGTCACGCGTCAGTGGGCTCAACCGAAGTACAGAGGTAACGACGATCCGGGAAGGGGCTGATCCAAGTTCATCGATCAAGATGCCCGGGCGAACAGAGTATGATGCGATAACTCTCTCCCGCGGAGTGACACACGATCCGGCATTCGAGCAATGGGCTAACAAGGTCTGGCAAGTCAAATCTCAGGTCGGTGGGGAAGCATCCTTGGCTGATTTTCGCAAGGACATCACTATCGAGCTGTTGAACGAAGCAGGACAGCTCGTCTTGGCCTACAACGTTTTCCGGTGCTGGCCATCCAACTATAGTGCCTTGGTTGAACTCGACGCGAATACGTCTGTGCTCGCCATCGAGTCCATCACGCTGCAGAACGAGGGTTGGGAGAGGGATGTCGCTGTGACTGAGCCGACTGAGCCTCGTCTCGACTAGCTCCCAACAACGCGATGGAACGAGCCCCTGGGCGATCTCGAGCTTTAGCACCATTATGGCCGCTCATGCATTCTCACTCTTCCGGAAGAGATGGAGCCTACTTTCAAGGTCCGGGTAGCACGGCGATTGGCCGGCTCCCCGCAGCGGAAACTTGGTGACTATGAGATGAGCTTTGTGAGAAGCGCCGGCTTCGCGACGCCTTAGCTGGTAATGCAAACCGCCACCCACCGGTTCTGGCATCAGCTTTCGCTACATGGGGCGCGTGGCGCTTCCTGCCAAGACCAGCTCGCCTTCCTCGAGTCTCCGAGCGCACTACTTTTGGGACGCACCAAGTTGGAGGACAGCATGGTTTCATCGGATACGGCCGTGATCAGAGCTGACGCAGACGAAGGTTCAATTCAAGCTATGTCCTATCGGCAGTTCTTAGCTGAGTCTCGCGTTGCTACAGACAACTCGACCATTTTAGTGAACGCTGGATCTGCATGTCCACTGGGTCCACTGCGACTTACCTCATGACAGTCGCCACAGGATGCATACATAGATTCATTGGCTGAAAGCTTCATTCGTTGTCGCCACGAAGTGCTGCACAGACGGCATCTGTCACCTCCTTCGTGGTAGCTTGCCCGCCAAGATCGGGCGTGTGCAACCTCGGATCAGCGGTAACTCGTTCGACGGCCCGCATCAGGCGGGTCGCAGCAGCCGTCTCTCCCAGGTGCTCCAGCATCATCACACCCGTCCAGAAAGTCGCCACGGGGTTGGCAATGCCTTTACCAGTGATGTCAAAGGCGGATCCGTGGATCGGCTCGAACATCGAGGGCGTCTTGCGCTGCGGATTGAGGTTTGCGGTCGGTGCGATACCGAGCGATCCTGCAAGAGCCGCCGCAAGGTCCGACAGAATGTCGGCATGAAGGTTCGTGGCCACGATGGTGTCGAGCGTCTGTGGCTTGATGACCATGCGCATGGTCATCGCATCGACCAGCATCTTGTCCCACGTCACCTCCGGGAAGTCCTGTGCGACCTCCGCGGCGATCTCGTCCCACATCACCATGCCGTGCCTTTGCGCATTCGACTTGGTGACAACTGTCAGAAGCTTGCGCGGTCTCGAGCGCGCCACCTCGAAGGCATAGCGGATGATGCGCGTGACACCGGCACGGGTGAACATTGCCACATCGGTTGCGACCTCCTCGGGTAGGCCCTTGTGAACGCGCCCGCCGACTCCGGCATACTCACCCTCGGAGTTCTCTCGGACGATCACCCAGTCGAGCTCTGGACCCGAAACATGGCGGAGCGGGCTAGTGATGCCCGGCAGGATACGGGTTGGCCTAACGTTGGCGTATTGGTCAAGGGGTTGGCAGATCGCAAGCCTCAGCCCCCAGAGGGTGATGTGATCGGGAATGTCGGGGGCACCGACGGCACCGAAGTAGATAGCATCGAACGCGCGCAACTGGTCGACGCCGTTCGCCGGCATCATAATACCGTGCTTGCGATAATAGGCCGATCCCCAGTCGAAGTGCTCAACCTCGAACTTGAAGCAGCCCTCGCGCTCGGCGCACACGGCGAGCGCCTCGAGCCCTGCAGCGATGACCTCAGGTCCGATGCCGTCTCCCCCGATAGCCGCGATCCGATGGATACGCATGATTATTCCTTTCGACTAGCTGAACACGAGCGTGGCCGCGGTCCGAGGTGTTCGGAGAAGACGCCGGTTTACCGTGCGCCCGCCTAGCTCGACAGGAAGCCTCGCTTCGAAGCTCCGATCGGCCTTGTGGCCTTCGATTCCACAGGATCGACAGCGCGGGGCGGTCATTGTACCGGCCTCACCGGCGCGTGCCGCCAACGATTTGTCATTCCCGGCCCGCCCCGGCGAGGAACTTCCTCCAGCGCTGGATCCCAGACTGGAAGCGCTCGTTGAACGCCGCAGGTGTTGTCACCTCTGAGGATGCCGGTGCTGTACCGACGGCTGCGCGGCGCTCGATCCCTCTCCCATCGATGAACACTTCTCTGAGCGGCCAATAGCTTCTGCCGGATCGACTCGGGCGTTCCCCTGGGCGCCCGCACCGTGTGCCGTGCCGAAAGGGCCGCCTCGTCACCCGATCGAGCCAGCCCTCCTCGGATCGAAAGCACCCATGGATCGGTGAGGTTTTTTCTGCCGCTCCGACCGAATGCCCATGGAGGCAGACCCCGAATCCTATGCTGCCACCCCAGTTGACTCGCTGCGCGCGAGGCTGCGCGCCTCCGCACTGGATCGGGCAAGCCTGAGTTGGCGCCGGCGCTGCAACTGCTGATCGGCCAGCACGCCCAGAAGGATCACGGTCCCCATCACAGCGAAGTTGAGGGAGCTTGGAATTCCGAGCATATTGACAAGGTTTTGAAGCACTTGCAGCAAAACCGTGCCAAGAACGATCCCGATGATCGAGCCCTCGCCGCCTCGCAAGGAGCAGCCGCCTAGCACCGCTGCCGCGATGGCGTAGAGTTCATAGAAGTTTCCATGCGCAGATGGCGAGACGGACTGGGTGTAGAAGACGAAGAACACCGACGACAGCCCTGCGAGCGTTCCTGCGATCATATAAGCGGCTGTGATGACAGCTTTGGTCGGGATGCCGGAGTAGCGCGCTGCCTCTTCGTTCTTTCCGACAGCGAACAAGTAGCGACCATAGACTGAGCGGTGAAGGACGACCCCCATCGCGACGGCCACGACAACAAGAAACATGAAGGTGTGGGGGATACCGTAAGTGCGTCCAGACATCAGCCACTCGAGGATCTCGTAGCCGCCGCCATAGCCGAACCCTTGCGTCGAGTCGGCTGTGTACCAGCGTGCGATTCCCCGGTAGAGGAGGAGGCCACAAAGCGTCACGACGAAGGGTTGCATCTTGAGGCGTGTGACGAGAAGGCCATGCACGGTGCCCAGCGCCGTTCCGCCCAGGATCGTCACGGCCAACGCGATCGGCCACGCGATCTCATGATTGATCAGGAGATCGAGGAACACGATCCCTAGGAGGGCGAACATCGAACCTACGGACAGCTCGATCCCCCCCGTGATGATCACGAGCCCGACGCCGATCGAGATCAAGCCGAACAGCCCGATCTGGTTGGCGAGGTTCATGAGATTGACCTGCGAGAGGAACTGCGGGTTGATGGCCCCCGTGATCGCTCCCACGGCCAGGATCAGCAGCAGCAGTCCAAGCTCTTTCTTAAGCATGAGCGACTGGTTCCTCTTTGGCGGCGTGACCGACGGCCAGTGTCAAGACGTTGTGCTCGGAGAACATCGGGCGGTCGAGGAAGCCGCTGATCCGGCCCTCGTGCATCACGGCGATCCTATCGCTGACCCCGATCACCTCTTCCATATCGCTGGAGATCATCAGGATCGCGACACCTGAATCCGCCAAATCGCGCATCAATGCATAGATCTCGTTCTTGGCGCCGACATCGATGCCGCGCGTCGGCTCGTCGAAGATAATGAGCTTGGGGCGCATCGAGAGCCACTTTGCGAGCACCACCTTCTGCTGATTGCCACCCGACAAGGTGACGGCATCGGTTTCGACGGATGGCACCTTGATGCCGAGCGCACGACGCTGGCCTTCGGCCATGGCGTCTTCGCGGCCCGTATTGACGAGCATCGCAGACGCGAAACGCCGCAAGTCTGGGAGGGAGATGTTCTGTGCGATCGACATGTCGAGCAGAAGCCCCGACTTCTTCCGGTCCTCCGGGATCAGGTAGATGCCCTCGGCAATGGCATCCTGCGAGGAGCGGATCACGAGTGGCCGCCCGTCAAGCGCCATGCGACCCGCTAACGCGGGCTGGATGCCGAATAGCGTCTGCGCCAGTGAGGTGCGGCCCGAGCCGATGAGGCCGGCAAGGCCCAAGATCTCGCCTCGCTTAACTTCGAACGAGACCTGCGTCTCCGGGAAGGCGGCCGTCACGAGGCCGTCGGTCACGAGACCGCCCTCGCGCGGCCCAACCTTCGGTGGAATGTAGATGGATTTGAGATCCCGCCCGATCATCAGCCTTACCATCGTGGCATGGCTGATCTCGGCTCTGGCGAGGTCTCCCACGTGCTGCCCATCGCGCAGGACGACCACGCGGTCAGCGCAGTGCTCCACTTCGCCGAGACGGTGAGAAATGTAGATCACGCTGACGCCGGCTGCCTTCAAATCGGCGATGACTTGGAGCAGCTTGTCCGTCTCCGTCAGCGTCAGGCTGGAGGTCGGTTCGTCCATGATGATAAGGCGCGCGTCCATGGACAGGGCCTTCGCGATCTCGACCATCTGGCGATGCGCGATGGACAGGTTCTCGATAAGATCATCCGAGGCGAAGTCCACGCCGAGGCGTTGAAGAAGCGGCTTCACCTGTCGGTGAAGCGCTGCATTGTCGATGAGGTTGAGGAAGCCGCCCCTCCGCGGCTCCCGTCCGATATAGATGTTCGCGGCGACGTCCAGGTTGTCGAACAGGTTCAATTCCTGGTGCACGAAGGCGATGCCGGCTTGGGCGGCATCCTTGATGGACAGGGCCGGTCGCGGCGCGCCATCGATGATGATTGACCCTGAGGTCGGCGACACCACGCCTCCGAGGATCTTCATCAACGTAGACTTCCCGGCACCGTTCTCGCCGATCAGCCCTACGACTTCACCGGTGCGGACGCTTAGGCTGACGCCGTTGAGAGCGGTCACGCCAGGATAGGTTTTTACGATCCCGCGCAGTTCCAGGAGGATGTCGGACATTCGGGAAGCAAGCTCTTCCATGGCAGCGCAGACGCGTGCTGCCGGACGGGCGCGTAACGGATAAGCTGCCCTGCACGGCCGTGCAGGGCAGCTTCGGGAACCAAGCCTATTTCTTCAGGAGTTCACGGATTTGCGCGCCGAACTCGGCGACATTGGTCTTGTCGACGATTTTGGTCGGCACGATCCGGAGCTTGTTCTCCGGGATGAACGACTTGTCCCCTTCAAGGTACTTGGCCAGATAAATCATCGACTGATAGCCGAACTCGAAGGGCTGCTGTACGACGGTGCCGTCGATGACGCCCTCGGAGATGCCCTTTAGGGTCTGCTGATCCTCGTCGAAGCCGACGATCTTGACCTTTCCCTCTTTGGCCGCGGCCTTCAGGGCGTTGTAGATCTGGGGCGTATTGTAGGCCCATAGCCCAACCAGCAGGTCGATGTTGGGATATTTCGCCAGCGTGTCCTCGACGTTGGCCTTGGCTTTAGTCTGGTCGCCGCCATCGGTGCGGACGTCGATGATCTCGATCTTGGTGCCGGCGATCGCCTCCCTGATGCCCTGGGTGCGCTCGCGTGCGTTCGCGGCGTCCATAGTGCCCACGAACAACATCGCCTTGCCGCCGTTCGGTAGCGATTTCTTCATCAACTCACCCGCCTGCCGCCCGGCCGCGACATTATCGGTGCCGATATACATCGCGCGGTTGGATTTCGGGGCGTCTGCGTCCTGTGTGAACAGAGCGGCCTTGGAGGCGACCTGATTCAAGATGTCGGTGGAGTTGTCAGGGTTGACTGGGCTAATCGAGACGCCCGCGACACCCTTGGCGAGGAGGTCCTCGAGGATGCGCTTCTGCGCAGCCGCCGACATCTCGCCGGGAATATAAAATTCGATGTTGTAGTTCGGCAGCTCCTTTTGGGCCTTCTCGGTCCCGCGCCGAGCGATCTGCCAGAAATCGGCCGGTACGTTGACCACGAAGGCCAGAGTCTTCTTTGCCTGGGCGAAGGAGGCCTGAGGCACGAGTGCCCCGGCCATCAATCCCGCCATGGTTGCGATCAATGCCCGTCTGCTGCTGATCATGGGATATCCTCACCTAGTATTGTCGTCTCATTGGGCCGCCCTTGGCGACACTGAGCGCTTCACCGAACGGATGCAGAGCCTTCCGGCAGCCAAGCATTAGGGCTTCGGTCGCCGAGCACTGTCAACCTAGCGACATGGAAATCGAGGCGTGTGGCAACTTCGGTGGAACTGCAAGACCTCCAGCACATGGTACGGAGAAGGGCCCGAGCATCGACCCCAGTCTGGAAGCGAGAGTTGCAGTGGAGGCGGCCTGGGCCCATGGCGGTGGATCATTCTCCGGCAATCGAAAGCAAGCGATTCGCATCGGATGTTTAGATGAGCCTTGCGGAAGCGTCGTGTCCGGTGAAGATGGCGGCAACACACCCTCAGGCACGGAGACCAGCCCATGGCGGCAACCTACAGCGATCTCGCCGGCAAGACCGTTCTGGTCACAGGCGGCGGGTCCGGCATCGGCGCGGCCATCGTCCGGGGCTTCGCGGCGCAGGGC
>JAESFL010000060.1_pt1 | contig 135615 bp, 136 predicted proteins | sample 9269401 | NCBI WGS metagenome assembly JAESFL01 (sample SAMN14506025, study PRJNA617098) | algae metagenome | isolation source: Gloeocapsa sp. UFS-A4-WI-NPMV-4B04 and co-occurring heterotrophs from desert... | place: USA: Utah | collected 2006-10-01 | reverse complement strand
GGATCATCAAGGTGGGCGAGACGGTGGAGCTGGTGGGCTTCAACGCCGAGAAGAGCACGACGGTCACCGGCGTCGAGATGTTCCGCAAGCTGCTGGACGAGGGCCAGGCCGGCGACAACGTGGGGCTTCTGCTCCGCGGCGTGGCCAAGGACGAGATCGAGCGCGGGATGGTGCTGGCGAAGCCCAAGACCATCACGCCGCACACCAAGTTCAAGGCCGAGGTGTACGTCCTGACCAAGGAAGAGGGCGGGCGCCACACGCCGTTCTTCAACGGGTACCGCCCGCAGTTCTACTTCCGCACGACGGACGTGACGGGCAGCGCCAACCTCCCCGAGGGGGTGGAGATGGTGATGCCGGGCGACAACGTGCAGATGAGCGTGGAGCTGATCACGCCGATCGCCATGGAGAAGGAGCTGCGCTTCGCCATCCGCGAGGGCGGCCGCACCGTGGGCGCCGGCGTCGTCACCGAGATCCTGGACTGAGCCGGTTGGCGGATGCGCAGCGGGAGCGTCTACGACGCTCCCGCATGCCGTGCTTCCGCACCCCGAGCTGTAACGGAACCGTCAACCGACTCTAGGAAGATATGGCAGGCAAGATTCGCATTCGGCTGAAGGGGTTCGATCACGCGGTGATCGATCAGACCACGGCCGACATCGTCCGCACGGCGGAGAAGACCGGGGCCCGCATCAGCGGCCCGATCCCGCTCCCCACGCGGATCCAGCGGTGGACCGTCCTGCGGTCCCCGCACGTGGACAAGAAGAGCCGCGAGCAGTTCGAGCTGAAGACGCACAAGCGCGTCATCGACATCCTCGATTCTCGCCCGCAGACCGTCGACGCGCTCACCAAGCTGGATTTGCCGGCCGGGGTGGACGTCGAGATCAAGGTGGACTGAGGAGGACGAGATGTCGGGAATCATCGGTCGCAAGCTGGGCATGACCCAGATCTTCGACGAGTCCGGCGCCGTCGTGCCCGTGACCGTCATCGAGGCGGGGCCCTGCCCCGTCGTACAGGTTCGCACCGAAGACAAGGACGGCTACGCGGCCGTCCAGCTGGGCTTCGGGGCGCAGAAGGACAAGCGCGCCACCCGCGCGGAGAAGGGCCACGCCACCAAGGCCGGCCTGGAGACCGCCCCGCGCGTGCTCAAGGAGTTCCGCTTCGACGAGGCGCCGTCCGTGGGCGAGAGCGTCACGGTCGACGGGTTCGAGCGCGGCATCCGCGTCAAGGTCACGGGCGTGACCAAGGGCCGCGGCTTCCAGGGCGTCATGAAGCGCCACGGGTTCGGCGGCGGGCGCGCCTCGCACGGCGCCACCCGCGTGCACCGCGCGCCGGGCTCCATCGGCGCGGGCACCAACCCGTCCCGCGTCATCAAGGGCAAGAAGATGCCCGGCCACATGGGCAACGCGCAGCAGACCGTGCGCAACCTGCTGGTGGCCAAGGTCGACGCCGAGCGCAACCTGCTGTACGTGCGCGGCGCCGTTCCGGGGCCGGTGAACGGCGTCGTGTTCGTCACCAAGCAGTAAGGGGAGCGCAACCATGGCAACGGCAAAGTACTTCAACGCCGCCGGCGAGCCCGGCGAGGCGTTCCAGCTCCCCGAGGAGCTTTTCGACGGCGTCGTGAACGACGCCGTGCTGCACCAGGTGATCAAGGCGTACCTGGCCAACCAGCGCCAGGGCAACGCCAGCACCAAGACGCGTGCGAACGTGTCGGGCGGCGCCCGCAAGCCCTGGAAGCAGAAGGGCACCGGCCGCGCGCGCCAGGGCAGCATCCGCGCTCCGCACTGGCGGGGCGGCGGCATCGTGTTCGGTCCGCACCCGCGCTCGTACCACCAGGACGTGCCGCGCAAGGTCAAGGCGCTCGCCCGCCGCTCGGCGTTCAACGCCAAGGCGAACGACGAGCAGATCACGGTCATCGAGCGCCTGGCGTTCGACGCGCCCAGGACGCGTGAGGCCGTGTCGCTGCTGGGCAAGATGGGCGTGGCCGACGCCAAGCGCGTGCTGGTGCTCACGGACGGCATCCAGGAGACGGTGCTGCGCTCCTTCCGCAACCTCCCCAACGTGGAGGTGCTTCCGTTCCGGCAGGCTTCGGCCTACGACGTGATGAAGGCGCGCCAGGTGGTCATCGAGGCGTCGGCGCTCACGGCCGGCCAGCCCGCCGAGGAGGTGGTGAATGCGTAACATCAGCCAGATCCTGGTTCGCCCGCTCGTGACCGAAAAGAGCCACGAGCAGCTGGACCGGCACGGCGCGTACACCTTCGTGGTGGCCAACGACGCCAACAAGATCGAGATCGCCTACGCGATCGAGAAGCAGTTCAACGTGAAGGTGAAGGACGTCCGCACCATGCGCTATGCCGGCAAGGAAAAGCGCATGGGCCGCTTCTCGGGCCGCAAGGCGTCGTGGAAGAAGGCCGTGGTGACCCTCGCCGAGGGCGATTCCATCGAGATCTTCGAGGGGGTGTAAGATGCCGACCAAGCAGTTCCGGCCCATGACGGCCGGCACCCGCTTTCGCTCCATCAGCGACTTTGCCGAGGTGACGCACAAGGGGCGTCCCGAGAAGTCGCTGACCGAGGGTGCCAACGAGAAGTCCGGCGGGCGCAACCATCACGGCCACGTGACCAGCCGCCGCCGCGGCGGCGGGCACAAGCGGCTGTACCGGGTCATCGACTTCAAGCGCAACAAGCCCGGCGTGGCCGGCCGCGTGGAGCGCGTGGAGTACGACCCCAACCGCTCCGCGAACATCGCCCTGGTGGTGTACGAGGACGGCGAGCGGCGCTACATCCTGTCCCCCCGCGGGATCAAGGTGGGCGACCGCATCGAGCAGGGCTCGGGCTCCGACATCCGCCTGGGCAACGCCATGCCGCTGGCCGAGATCCCGCTGGGCACCACGGTGCACAACGTGGAGCTGCGGCCGGGCAAGGGCGGGCAGATGGCCCGCTCCGCCGGCGCCGGCGTGCAGGTGGTGGCCAAGGAGGGTGAGCACGTCACCCTGCGCATGCCCAGCACCGAGGTCCGCATGGTGCGCCGCGAGTGCATGGCCACCGTGGGCCAGGTGGGCAACGTGGACCACGAGAAGCAGAGCATCGGCAAGGCCGGCGCCAACCGCTGGCGGGGCAAGCGTCCCAAGGTGCGCGGCGTGGCCATGAACCCCGTCGACCACCCGATGGGCGGCGGCGAGGGCAAGACCTCCGGCGGACGTCCGCCGGTGTCGCCCTGGGGCAAGTCCGAGGGCGTAAAGACGCGGAAGTCGAAGAAGGCTTCGACCAAGCTCATCGTCCGCGGCCGCAAGCGCGGCCGGGCGACGAAGTAACGACGGGGGACAGGGGACAGGGGACAGGTTACGGCCTGCAAAAGCAACTGCTGCTGCTGGCTGTAACCTGTAACCCGTACCCTGTAACCCGCCGTCCGAAGTTCACCCCAGGCGCGTCCGCCACTGCGGGAACTCCCCGTACGCGGACTCCGCCCCTCGCACGGCGGCGGGGGGAAACGGGACTAAGAGCGAAGAAGGACGTCCGAAATGCCGAGGAGTCTGAAGAAGGGGCCCTTCGTAGAAGAGAGCCTCATCAAGAAGGTCCGGGGGATGAATGACCGCAACGAGAAGCGGGTCGTGAAGACCTGGTCGCGCGCGAGCACCATCACCCCGGAGTTCATCGGCCACACGCTGGCCGTGCACAACGGCAACAAGTTCATCCCGGTGTACCTCACCGAGAACATGGTCGGGCACAAGCTCGGCGAGTTCGCCCCCACGCGGACCTTCAAGGGCCACGGTGGCAAGCTCGTCGACAAGCGCGCCAAGGCGCGCTAAGCGCGAGAAAGGAAGCCAAACAACATGGAAGCTCGCGCAATCGCCCGTTCCGTCGGGACGAGCCCCCGCAAGATGCGGATGGTCATCGACCTCATCCGCGGACGCGGTGTCAACGAGGCTTACTCGATCCTCAAGTTCTCGAAGAAGGCCGCGACCACGCCCATCGAGAAGACCCTCCGCTCGGCCGTGGCCAACGCCACGCAGAAGGCCGAGAAGGAAGGCTCGTTCGTGGACGTGGACGACCTTGTGGTCAAGGAGGCCTACGTGAACGAGGGCCGTACGCTCAAGCGGTTCAGCCCGCGCGCCATGGGGCGCGCCACGCCGATCCTCAAGCGTACCAGCCACGTCACCATCGTCGTCGACCGCGCCGACCACAAGGAGTAGATCGTGGGACAGAAGACGCATCCGAGAGGCTTTCGCCTGGGCATCGTGGCCACCTGGAAGTCGCGCTGGTACGCCGAGCGCAACTTTCCGCAGCTGCTGATGCAGGACGAGACCATCCGCAAGTACCTGAACCAGCGCCTGGGCCACGCCTCGATCGCCGAGATCGAGATCGAGCGCAAGCCCGGCAAGGTGATCGTGACCCTTCACACCGCCCGTCCGGGCGTGGTGATCGGCAAGGGGGGCAGCGAGGTCGACAAGCTCCGTGACGAGCTTTCGCGCCTGTCGCCCGGCAACGAGATCGCGATCAACGTCGAAGAAGTAAAGCGCCCCGAGATCAACGCGCAGCTCGTCGCGGACAGCATCGCGCACCAGCTCGTGCAGCGCGTCTCGTTCCGCCGCGCCATGAAGCGCGCGGTGCAGAACGCCATGCGCTCGGGCGCCGAGGGCATCAAGGTGCAGCTGGCCGGCCGCCTGAACGGCGCCGAGATCGCGCGCACCGAGGGCTACAAGGAGGGGCGGATCCCGCTCCAGACGCTGCGCGCCGACATCGACTACGCGCAGTCCACCGCCCGCACCACCTACGGCACCATCGGTGTCAAGGTGTGGGTGTTCAAGGGCGAAGTGGTCGAGAACCGGCGTGGCCGGACCTACTCGACGGACGCGTAAGGAGACGGAATCATGCTCGCTCCCAAGAGAGTCAAGTACCGCAAGCAGATGAAGGGCCGCATGCGTGGCAAGGCCACGCGCGGCAACTACGTGGCGTTCGGCGACTACGGCCTGCAGGCCCTGGAGCCCGGCTGGATCACCAACCGGACCATCGAGGCCGCCCGTATCGCCATGACGCGCCACATCAAGCGCGGTGGCAAGGTGTGGATCCGGATCTTTCCGGCCAAGTCCATCACCAAGAAGCCGCTGGAAGTGCGCATGGGCAAGGGCAAGGGCAACCCCGAGGCGTGGGTGGCCGTGGTGAAGCCCGGCCGCATCATGTTCGAGCTCGAGGGTGTGGCCCCCGAGGTCGCCAAGCGCGCCATGGAGCTGGCTGCGGCCAAGCTCCCCGTGAAGACCAAGTTCATCGTCCGCGAGAAGCACGAGGCCCCGGCCGCCGCCGAGGGAGGTCAGGCATGAAGGGCAACGAGATCCGCGAGCTGACGGACACCGAGATCGCCGAGCGCATCGAGCAGCTCAACGAGGAGCGCTTTCGCCTGCGCTTCCGTTCGGCGACGCAGCAGCTGGAGAATCCCATCCTGCTGCGCACCATCCGCCGCGACATCGCGCGCCTCAAGACGGCGCAGCGCGAGCGTGAACTGAACGGGGGGAGCCGCTGATGGCCACCGAGAACAACCCGGCCGTGGAGGCGGAGGACCGCGCCGCCCGCAAGAGCCGTATCGGCACCGTGGTGTCGGACAAGATGAACAAGACGGTGGTGGTGAAGGTGGAGCGCCGCTACGCGCACCCGCTGTACGGCAAGCAGGTGACGCGCACCAAGAAGTACCACGCACACGATGAGAACAACGAGTTCCACGTGGGCGACGTGGTGCGCATCACGGAGACGCGCCCCCTGAGCAAGCTGAAGCGCTGGCGCGTTTCGGAGCTCGTCGAGCGGGCCCGCTAGGAACAGGAGAGCAGACATGCTGCAGCAGGAATCCATCGTTCGCATCGCGGACAACTCCGGCGCCAAGAAGGCCCTGGTCATCCGCGTGCTGGGCGGTTCCAAGCGGCGCTACGCCTCGGTGGGCGACCGGATCATCGTGGCCGTGAAGGACGCGCTGCCCGACGGAACCGTGAAGAAGGGCGACGTCGCCAAGGCGGTGGTGGTTCGCACCACCCGCAACGTGCGCCGCAAGGACGGCTCGTACATCCGCTTCGACGAGAACGCGGCCGTCATCATCAATGACGCCGGCGAGCCGCGCGCCACCCGCATCTTCGGGCCCGTCGCCCGCGAGCTGCGCGACAAGCGCTACATGAAGATCGTCTCGCTGGCCCCGGAGGTGATCTGATGAGCAAACTGAAGATTCGCCGCGGCGACCGGGTGATGGTCATCCGCGGCAACCACAAGGGCCAGGAGGGCACCGTCCTGCGGGTGGAGCCCGACAAGAACCGCGTGGTGATCGAGGGGATCAACCGCCGCAAGCGCCACATGAAGCCCTCGCAGACCAATCCCGAGGGCGGGATCGTGGAGTTCGAGGCCCCGGTGCACGCCAGCAACGTCATGCTGGTGGACCCGGCCTCGGGCGAGCCCACCCGGGTGCGCACGCAGGTGGGCGACGACGGCACGCGCCAGCGCGTGGGCGTCCGCTCGGGCAAGGTAATCCCGAAGCACTGAGCCGGTTTTCCGATCCGACACCCCGTGCCCGGTTCCCCGAACCGGGCATGCGGTGTTAGATTGGTTTCTTTTTCACGCGTGACCGCCCCCCGGGTCCACCACGGATGCCGCGGGGATACGGAACGGAGAATACGACGATGGCCAACGAGAACGGCGCCAAGCCGCGCCTGCAGGACTTCTACGAGCAGACCGTCCGGGCCAAGCTGCAGCAGGAGTTCGGCTTCAGCAGCACCATGCAGATCCCCCGCCTGGAAAAGGTGGTGATCAACGTGGGCCTGGGGCAGGCCAGCAAGAACGCCAAGCTCCTGGACGGCGTGGTGAGCGAGCTGGGGCAGATCACCGGCCAGAAGCCGGTGGTGACCAAGGCCAAGCAGGCCATCAGCAACTTCGGCCTGCGCGAGGGCCAGCCCGTGGGCGCGTCGGTGACGCTGCGCCGCGAGCGCATGTGGGAGTTCCTGGACCGGCTCATCAACGTGGCGCTGCCGCGCGTGCGCGACTTTCGCGGCGTGAACACCCGCTCGTTCGACGGGCGCGGCAACTACACGCTGGGCGTCAAGGAGCAGCTGATCTTTCCCGAGATCGACTACGACAAGGTGGAGCAGGTTCACGGCATGGACATCACCATCGTGACCAGCACCTCCAAGGACGACCAGGCGCTGTCGCTGCTGCGCGAGCTGGGCATGCCGTTCCGTGGCGAGTCCCCGGTGCGCGCGCTGGCCGGCCCCGAGGAAGCAGCGGCGTAGAGGAACGGAAGTCCCTAGTGCCCAGTGCCAAGTGCCCGGTTCGGGACTGGCTGGCCATTCGGCACTAGGCACCTGGCACTAGGCACTTTTGACCGGTCCACACGGGACCACGACCCTTCAGGTAGAGCGACATGGCACGCAAGGCCCTGATCGAGAAGACCAACCGCAAGCCCAAGTACGGCGTGCGCGGCTACACCCGGTGCAACCGCTGCGGCCGTCCGCGCGCGGTGCTCCGCAAGTTCGGCCTGTGCCGGATCTGCTTCCGGGAGCAGGCGCTGCGCGGCGAGATCCCGGGCGTGCGCAAGGCGAGCTGGTAAGAACTGCGGGGGACAGGGAACAGGTTACAGGGGACAGCCATCAACGGCGTCCCGGGCCGGTTCTCACCCGCGGCGTGGTACCCTGCAGGCCGGGGAGGCGCAGTTGCAGGCTGTAACCTGTAACCCGTCGCCTGTAACCCGCAGTCATTTGACAACCCCTTTCCCTCAAGTCCGGCAGACAGCCCGGATACTGAAGGAGCTACGAGCATGATGACGGATCCCATCGCCGACATGCTCACCCGCATCCGCAACGCGCAGGGCGCGCGCCAGCGGCGGGTGGACATGCCGGTGTCGAGCCTGAAGAAGGAGATCGCACGCCTTCTCAAGGACAACCACTACATCCACGAGTTCAAGGTCCTGGACGACGGCCGCTTCGGCGTGCTGCGCCTGTACCTCAAGTACTACCAGGACAAGCCCGTCATCCGCGAGCTTCGCCGGGTGAGCAAGCCGGGCCTGCGCAAGTACGTGGGTGTGGAAGAGATCCCGCGCGTGCGCAACGGCCTGGGCATGGCCGTTCTGAGCACGTCGCGCGGCGTGATGACGGACCGCGAGGCCCGTTCCGCCAAGGTGGGCGGCGAAGTCATCGCCTACGTCTGGTAACCGGAGGAGACGAGAGATGTCGCGAATCGGAAAAAGGCCGATCTCCGTCCCCGCCGGCGTGGACGTGCAGGTGGACGGCCAGACGGTGCGGGTCAAGGGTCCCAAGGGCGAGCTCATCCGCACGCTGCACCCGGACGTGATCATTCGCCGTGAAGACGGCGAGCTGCGCGTGGAGCGCCCCTCGGACGAGCCGCGCCACCGCGCGCTGCACGGCCTGAGCCGCACCCTGGTGGCCAACATGGTCGAGGGCGTGACGACGGGCTTTACCAAGATCCTGGAGATCGTGGGCGTGGGCTACCGCGCGGAGACCAAGCCGTTCGGCCTCACGCTGCAGCTGGGATACAGCCACCCCATCGAGTACAAGGCGCCGGAGGGCATCAGCCTTCGCGCCGTTTCGCCCACCGTGGTCGAGGTGGCCGGGACGAACAAGGAGGTGGTTGGACAGGTGGCGGCCGAGATCCGGTCGCTGCGTCCGCCCGAGCCGTACAAGGGCAAGGGCGTGAAGTACCAGGGCGAGGTGATCCGCCGCAAGGCGGGCAAGGCGGGCGGCAAGTAAGCCGCCCCCTCCCCAAACGGCAGATCATCGCATAGTCAACTCGAGGAAACGATGGCTACTTCAAGACGGGTCAAGACGCGCGAGCAGCGCCGCGAGCGGCGCCACCGCCGCGTCCGCGCCAAGGTGCACGGCACGGCCGAGCGTCCGCGTCTGGTCGTCCACCGCTCCATCAACCACGTCGAGGGGCAGGTTGTGGACGACGTGGCGGGCCGGACGCTGGTGGGGCTGAGCACGCTGGACGCCGGGCTGCGCGGGCAGAGCGGCGAGATGAACAAGACCGAGGCCAGCCGCGCCGCGGGCAAGGTGCTGGCCGAGAAGGCCAGGGAGATGGGCGTCACCAAGGTGGTGTTCGACCGCGGCGGCTACGTGTACCACGGCCGGGTCAAGGCCTTCGCCGAAGGCGCCCGCGAGGGCGGCCTGGACTTCTAAGGAGAGCGACGAATGGCTGAGAGCAGAGGCGGTGGAGCCGGCGGCGGCCGCGGGCGCGGCGGTCCGGGCGGCCCCGGCGGGTTTGGCGGCGGCCCCGGCCGTGGCGGCCCCGGCGGCGGGCGTGGCGGCTTTGGCGGCGGGCGTCCAGGCGGTGAAGGCGGCGCGCGCGGCGGCGACGACCGCGGCGGACGCGGGCGTGGCGGCCCCGGCGGGCGTGACGGACGCGGCGGCCAGGGCGGCCGCGGCGCCGAGAGCGACCTGAAGGAGAACGTCGTTCACATCAACCGCGTGGCCAAGGTGGTGAAGGGCGGCCGGCGGTTCAGCTTTACGGCCCTCGTGGCCGTGGGCGACCAGGCGGGCAAGGTGGGCATCGGCACCGGCAAGGCCAACGAGGTCTCCGAGGCCGTGCGCAAGGCGCTGGACTCGGCCCGCCGCGCCATGGTCAAGGTGCAGGTGCGCGAGGGCACGGTGCCCCACGACATCGTGGGCGAGCATGGCGCCGGCCGCGTGCTGCTCCGTCCGGCGGCGCCCGGTACGGGCGTGATCGCGGGCGGCCCGGTGCGCGCGGTGCTCGAGTGCGTGGGCATCCACGACATCCTGACCAAGTCGCTGGGGAGCAACAACCCGTTCAACATGGTGCACGCCACCATGGACGCGCTGCAGAACCTCACCACGCGCGAGCAGCTGGCCCGCGAGCGCGGAGTGCCCGTCGAGGCGCTGGGAGGTGCCCGTGGCTAAGCTCCGCATCACGCAGACCAAGAGCTACAGCGGCGCCCCGGAGAAGCATCGCCGGACGCTGCAGGCGCTGGGGCTCAAGCACCAGCGTTCCGTGGAGCTGGAGGACACCGCGGCCATCCGCGGCATGGTCTTCCAGGTCCGCCACATGGTGAAGGTGGAAGCAACCGAAGGGCAGGAGACCAATGGCTGACCTGACCAACCTGCGCCGCCCCGAGGGGTCGCACCGCGACACCAAGCGCCTGGGCCGCGGCCCCGGCAGCGGCACCGGCAAGACGGCCGGCAAGGGCCACAAGGGCTCCAAGGCGCGTGCGGGCCACCACGGTCCCGGCGGCGGCAAGCCCGGCTACGAGGGCGGCCAGATGCCACTTCACCGCCGGCTGCCCAAGCGGGGGTTCACCCCGCTGGACCGCACGGAGTATCAGGTGGTGAACCTGTACCAGCTGGAGCAGCTGGAGGCCGAGGGCCCCATCACCCCCGAGACGCTCAAGGCGAACGGCCTCATCGGCCACGCCAAGCGCCCCGTGAAGGTGCTGGGCACGGGTGACCTGACCCGCAAGGTCGAGATCTCGGCCCACAAGTTCAGCCAGGCGGCGCGCGACAAGATCGCCGCCGCGGGGGGCACCGTCCAGGAGATCGGCGGCTGACGATGGCGAATCCCGTAGCGACTCTGTGGCGGATCCCGGAGCTGAAGTCCAAGATCCTCTTCACGCTCCTGTGCCTGCTCATCTACCGCATCGGCGCGCACGTCACGGCGCCGTGGATCGACGTGCCGGCGCTCCGCGAGTACGCGGGAACGCTGCAGGGCACCGCCTTCGGGATCTACGACATGTTCGTGGGAGGCGGGCTGTCCAGGGCGACGATCTTCGCCCTGGGCATCATGCCCTACATCTCCGCCAGCATCATGTTCCAGCTGCTGGCGGCGGTGGTTCCCTCCGTGGAGAAGATGCAGAAGGAGGGCGAGGACGGCCGGAAGAAGCTCACCCAGTGGACGCGGTACGCCACGGTGGTGCTGTCCATCTTCCAGGCGTACGGCTTCGCCATCTTCATCGAGACGCAGGTGCCGGGCGCCGTGCAGAACCCGGGGCTGGCGTTCCGGCTGATGATGATCCTGACGCTCGTGACGGGCGCCATCTTCATCATGTGGCTGGGCGAGCAGATCACGGAGCGCGGCATCGGCAACGGGATGAGCCTGCTCATCTTCTTCGGCATCATCGAGGGGCTGCCCGCGGCGCTGTACGAGACGGGGCGGCTGGTGGCGCTGGATCAGGTGAACCCCTTTGCGCTGGTGGTGCTGGCGGCCATGCTGACCCTGGTGATCGCCGGCACGGTGGCGGTGACCATGGCGGCGCGGAAGATCCCGGTGCAGATCCCGCAGAAGGTGATGGGGCGGGGCCGCATCCGGCAGGGGCAGAAGTCGTTCATCCCCCTGCGCATCAACATGGCGGGCGTCATGCCCATCATCTTTGCGCAGAGCATCATGATCGTGCCGGCGACCATGGGCCAGTTCACGGACAGTGGCTTGCTCAAGTCGATCTCGGACACGTTCGCGGTGGACACGTGGCCGTACTACGTCACGTTCACGGTGCTGATCGTCTTCTTCACCTACTTCTACACGGCGATCATCTACAACCCCGTGGACATCGCCGAGAACCTGAAGAAGCAGGGCGCGTTCGTGCCGGGCGTAAAGCCGGGCGCGCGCACGGCCGAGTACATCGACCGGGTGATGACGCGCATCTCGCTGCCGGGGGCGCTGTTCCTGGCCGCCATCGCCCTCATTCCCTCGGCGCTGCTGTCCGCGGCGGGCGTGGGCGGGCTGAGCACGGTGCTGGGCGGCACGGGGCTGCTGATCTCGGTGGGCGTGGCGCTGGACACGGTGCAGCAGATGCAGCAGCACCTGCTCCTTCGCCGCTACGACGGGTTCATGAAGAAGGGCCGCGTGAAGTTCCGGGGCCGCCAGCAGCAGGGCGGGCTCATCTGACGGACGAGTACCATGTGACAAGTGCCAAGTGCCTGGTCTTCGGACTCCGGCACTTGGCACTTGGAACTGGGCACTTCTTTTTTGCGCCGGTAACATTGATCGGATTGTCGGGACAGACCTGCACCGGAACTAACTGAATGGATCTCGTTCTCCTTGGCGCCCCGGGTGCCGGCAAGGGTACCCAGGGCGCCCTGCTGGCCGAGGCGCTGGGCATTCCCAAGATCGCCACGGGCGACATGCTGCGCGACGCCGTGCGGCAGGGGACGGAGCTGGGGCTGCAGGCCAAGGCCATCATGGACGCCGGCAAGCTGGTGTCCGACGACATCGTCCTGGGGCTGGTGCGCGAGCGGCTGGGCGGCGACGGCGCGCGGGGCGCCATCTTCGACGGCTATCCGCGCAACGTGGCGCAGGCCCGGTCGCTGGACGGGCTGCTGACGGAGCTGGGGCGTGGCATCGGCGCCGTGGTCTACATCGACGTGGACGACGACGTGATCGTGCGGCGGATGAGCGGGCGGACGACGGATCCCCATACGGGCATCGTCTACCACCACGAGCACAACCCGCCCCCGAGCGAGGAGATCCGCGACCGCTGCATCCAGCGCGCGGACGACGCGGAAGAAACCGTGCGCCACCGGCTGGAGGTGTACCGCGAGAGCACGGCGCCCCTGGTGGACTACTACCGGCAGGCGGGCGTGCCCGTGCACACGGTGGACGGCACCCGTGCCATCCCCGAGGTGCAGGCGGAGATCCTGGGGCTGCTGGGCCGGTGATCCACCTGAAGTCGGCGGCGGAGATCGACACGATCGGCCGCGCGGGGGCCATCCTGGCCGAGCTGTACCGGCGGATCCCCGGCGAGGTGCGCCCCGGCGTGACCACGGCGGACCTGGACCGGTGGGCCGAGGCGTTCATCCGCTCGCACGACGGCGCGGAGCCGGCGTTCAAGGGATTGTACGGCTTTCCGGCCACGCTGTGCACGAGCGTGAACCACGAGGTGGTGCACGGGATTCCCTCGCCGCGGCGCGTGCTGAAGGAGGGGGACGTGGTGAGCGTGGACTGCGGGGTCAAGCTGGAGGGCTTCTACGCCGACGCCGCCGTGACCATCGCCATCGCGCCCGTGGACCCGGACGTGGAGATGCTGCTGGAGCGCACGCAGGTGGCGCTGCAGCGGGGGATCGAGCAGGCGCGGCCGGGCAACCGGCTGGGCGACGTGGGCGCGGCCATCCAGGAGGTGGCGGACGCAAAGCGGTACGGCGTAGTGCGCGAGCTGGTGGGCCACGGCGTGGGCCGCCAGCCGCACGAGGAGCCGCAGGTGCCCAACTTCGGCACGCGGGGCAAGGGCCTCAAGCTGCTGGAGGGGATGGTGCTGGCCATCGAGCCCATGTTCAACCTGGGCACGGAGCGGGTGGCCACGCTGGGCGACAAGTGGACCGTTGTGACGCAGGACCGCAAGGTCAGCGCGCACTTCGAGCACACGGTGGCCGTCACGGCGGACGGTCCGCGGATCCTGACGATCTGAAGAACGAAGTGCCAAGTACCAAGTGCCGAGTACCAAGTTCATCGGCACTAGGCACTAGGCACTAGGCACTAGGCACTAGGCACTAGGCACTAGGCACTAGGCACTTGCAGGACGGCAGACGACGCGGATCGGGCGGAGCCTCGCGGACGGAGCCGAAGACGCGGGAAAGGGGATTCCCGCACGGACGCACACAGCGGGTTCCGCGGCCTCCAGGGGTTGCGGAACTGCTGGAATTTGTTTACTTTCCCAGGCTCCGTTCATTTCAGGAACAGCGAGGCGAACATGAAGGTCCGCGCGAGCGTGAAGCCGATCTGCGAGCACTGCAAGGTGGTCAAGCGTCGGGGCGTCATTCGCATCATCTGCAAGAAGAACCCGCGCCACAAGCAGCGCCAGGGCTAACCGCAGAACGGCAACAGGAGAACAGCAGGATGGCTCGTATCGCCGGTGTCGACCTGCCGCGTGAAAAGCGCGTGGAGATCGGCCTTACCTACATCTTCGGGATTGGCCGCGCCACGTCGCGCAAGCTTCTCGAAGAAGCGGGAATCGACTACAACACGCGCGTGCACGCCCTCAGCGACGAGGACGTGAACAAGCTGCGCCGCATCATCGACGCGAAGCTTCGCGTGGAAGGTGCGCTGCGGTCGGAGGTCGCGCGCAACATCAAGCGCCTGATGGACATCGGCTCGTACCGCGGGCTGCGGCATCGCCGCGGGCTTCCGGTGCGCGGGCAGCGTACGCACACGAATGCGCGTACCAAGAAGGGCCCCCGCCGCGCCATCGCCGGCAAGAAGAAGCCGGGCAAGAAGTAGAAAGTGCCAAGTCCCAAGTGCCTGGTGCCGAGTCTCACGACTTGGCACCTGGTACTTGGCACTCGGTACTTTCTCGTGATCGGCGTTCGGCCTGGTGCCGGGCCCGATGACCACCGCGCCGGATCGTCCGGCGCGGAGACGTACCTGAGGCGCGGTGGGCCGCGCACCAACGAGAGAGAGATTTCAAGATGGCCAAGCCGAAGGCGGCAGGGCGCCCCAAGACCAAGCGCCACGTCGAGAGCGAGGGCATTGCCCACGTGAAGGCGACGTTCAACAACACGCTCGTGAGCATCACCGACATGGCCGGCAACTCGGTCGTGTGGGGGAGCGCGGGCAAGGCGGGCTTCAAGGGCAGCAAGAAGAGCACTCCGTTCGCCGCCACGGTGGCGGCGGAGCAGGCGGCCCGCGAGGCGCTGCAGATGGGCGTGAAGCGCGTTCACGTGTACGTGCAGGGCCCCGGCAGCGGCCGGGAGAGCGCCATCCAGGCGCTGGCCGCCAGCGGCCTGGGCATCCGCAGCATTCGCGACGTGACGCCCATTCCGCACAACGGCTGCCGTCCGCCCAAGAAGCGCCGCGTGTAACACCGAGGGAATAGGGAATAGGGAACAGGGAATAGCAAGCTGGACTGCTGACGCAGTTGCTGGCTATTCCCTATTCCCTCTCACCTGTTCCCTGCAGTTCTGGCGTAAACCCTCGCGACCGTCGGGGGGACGAAGCCGACCGAACACATCAACCGAAACGGTTATCCGACAATGGCCCGTTATACCGGACCCGTGTGCAAGCTCTGCCGCCGCGAGGGGCAGAAGCTGTTCTTGAAGGGCACCAAGTGCTTCACCGAGAAGTGCCCCGTGGAGCGCCGCCCCTACGCCCCCGGCCAGCATGGCCAGTCGGGCGGCGGGCGCCGCAAGAAGGCCAGCGAGTACGCGCACCAGCTGCGTGAGAAGCAGAAGGTGAAGCGCATCTACGGCGTGGCCGAGAAGCCCTTCCGCAACCTGTTCGAGAAGGCCGCGCACCAGACGGGCGTGACGGGCGAGAACCTGCTGGTCGCGCTCGAGAGCCGCCTGGACAACGTGGTGTACCGCATGGGCTTTGGCAGCAGCCGCAAGGAGGCCCGCCAGCTCATCCGCCACCGCCACGTGCAGGTGAACGGCCGTCTGCTGGACGTGCCCAGCGCCCAGGTGGGCCCGGGCGACGAGGTGCGCATTGCGCCCAAGAGCAAGGACATCCTGCCCGTGCAGGCGTCGCTGGCTTCCAAGACGAAGCCGTCGACGGTCGCATGGCTGGCCGTGGACGAGGGCTCGCGCACCGGCCGCATGGTGAACCGCCCCACGCGCGCGGACATCCCGCTCGCCGTGCAGGAGCAGCTCATCGTCGAGCTCTACAGCAAGTAAGCGAACGGACGGACCCGATGCGGCGGGGCGCACACAGGCGCTTCCGCCGCCCGGGTCTTTCCCGCATCCTGTCCACATCCGGGAGGGGACAATCGTGGAACTCGATATCACCGGTTTGCAGATGCCCAATCTGCCCGAGCAGCCGCGCACGGGGCAGATCGTGCTGCGGCCGCTGGAGCGGGGCTTCGGGCATACGCTGGGCAACACCATGCGCCGCATCCTGCTGAGCAACCTGCGGGGCGCGGCGGTCTGGGCGTTTCGCGCCGACGGGGTGCTGCACGAGCACCAGACGGTGGCGGGCGTGGTAGAGGACGTGCACGAGATCATCCGCAACCTGAAGTCGCTGGTGCTGCGGATGGACGAGGACGCCGACGAGGCGGTGCTGGAGCTGCGCGCCACCAAGGGCGGCAAGGTGACGGCGCGCAACATCACGGGTCACCCGTCGGTGGACGTCATCAACCCGGACCACCACATCCTGGAGCTGCAGGACGACCGCGACCTGCGCCTGGAGCTGTACGTGAACAAGGGGCGCGGCTACGTGCCCGCGGAGTCCCACCCCATTCCGCGCGGCATGCCGGCGGACCTGGTGCGCGTGGACGCCATCTACAACCCCGTCACGCGGGCCAACTTCGTCGTCGAGGAGACGCGCGTGGGCCAGCGGACGGACTTTGACCGGCTGGTGCTGGAGGTGGAGACCAACGGGGCGATCGACGTGCCGTCGGCGGTGCAGTACGCCGCCCGGCTGGCCATCGAGCACCTGGCGTTCCTGGCCGGCGGCTCGCCCGAGTGGCGCGCCGACCGTACCTGGGGCGACGGGGGCGGCGCCGGGGCGGCCGTGCCCGCGGGGCGCGCGTCCATTCCGCCGCGCCTGCAGGAGCTGCTCAACCGGCCCATCGAGGACCTGGCGGAGCTCTCCGTGCGGAGCCGCAACTCGCTGCAGAAGGAGAACATCCACACGGTGCGCGACCTGGTTCAGCGCACCGAGCAGCAGATGCTGGCCATCGACAACTTCGGCAAGAAGTCCCTGCAGGAGATCAGCGATTTCCTGGCCGGGCACGGGCTGCGCTTTGGCAGCTCGCTGGAGCAGGACGAGGGCGGCACGCTCTGGTGGGTGGTCCGCGACGAACCCAACAACGAGCAGATCGGGGGCGCCGACGGCGGTCCCTCCGGGGAGCTGTAAGAAATGAGACACGGAAGCAAGGGCCGCGCGCTCGGCCGTACCTCGGAGCACAAGCTGGCGCTCCTTCGCAACATGTCGCTGAGCCTGTTTCGCCACGGGCGCATCGAGACCACCGAGGCCAAGGCCAAGGAGCTTCGTCCGTTCGCGGAGAAGCTGATCACGCTTGCCAAGCGGGGCGACCTGCACAGCAAGCGCCTGGCCGCGCGCCACATCCAGGACCGCGACGTGCTGGTTCGCCTGTTCGACCTGATCGGGCCGGCGGCGGCGACGCGTGCGGGTGGGTACACGCGCATCCTCAAGACGGGCTTTCGCCAGGGCGACGGCGCCGAGACGGCGCTGATCGAGCTGGTGGACCGTCCCGCCGAGACGGCGGCCGCGGCGCCCGCGAAGTAAGCGGCGCTTCGGCAGGTTGGATGGACTGGAAACCCCGCGGCTCTCTCAGGAGGGCCGCGGGGTTTCGTCGTGCGGGATGGTCCCAGCCCAAGAGCGATCCGGCCCAGACGGGAGCGAATGAAGCCGCGGCGCCGCGGCTACAACTTCACACTGTCGGCCTGCGCCGACACCACTGCGACTGATCGCTGATGTTGTTGTAGCCGTCGATCCTCATCCGCCGTAACGCACATCAACCGGACCCCGGCATCCAACGTGATGCAGTCGTTCCCGTCACTGGCAGAATCACGTGGTCTTCTGCACTATTCTGTGTCCCGGCAGACCAGAATAGGGCATCAGCGACGAGTCGGCTGTCTCCATGGGTTATCGTTTCACGCTTGTAAATCGGTGGTGGCGCGTGTCTTCTGCGATTTGCGGCCGGACGGGGGAAAACGGCCTTCATCCTGCCTTCCGGGATCCCAAACATCCCCATCCCCTCGGCTCCCTCGACGCAGGAGGTTCCATGCGCAGATCCGGTCGTACGCTGACCCTGGCCGCCGCACTGCTGCTCGCCGGCTGCGGCGACGACATCACCCGCCCTGGCGCACGGCCGGACGCCCGGGCCGACCAGCCCCTGCTGAGCGTGCTGCCCGACTCCAAGTCGGCAACGACGGCGCCTGGCGGACCGTACAACCTGCGCGCCGGTCCGGGCACCGGCTACGACGTCACGGGCAGCCGCGACGGCAACGTGTCCGTTACCATCACCTGCACGTCGCGGGGGGAGAGCGTGTCCGGGCACTACGGCACCAGCCGGGTGTGGGACAAGCTCGCGAACGGAAGCTGGATCACGGACACCAACGTCTACACGGGCACGGACGGCCCGGCGGCACGCCCCTGCATCCGCAACGACTACCCGTACGCCAGCTCCAGCACCAGCGGCGTGGACGCCTGGAACTTCTACAACCGCCAGTGCACGTCGTTCTCGGCGCACCGCATCAACTGGAACGGCACGCGCACGGGCAAGACGTTCACCAACTGGTACCTGGGCGAGCACTTTGGCGACGCGCACCTGTGGGACGATGCGGCCCGCGCATCCGGCGTGGCCCTCTACGCCAAGCCCGCCGTGGGACGCATCGCGCAGTGGAACCGCAACTCCGGCGGCGCGGGCGGATTTGGGCACGTGGGCTACGTGGCCGACGTCTACGCGGACGGGAGCTTCCTGGTGGAGGAGTACAACTGGGCGACGGCGTACGGATACGGCACCCGGCGCATCTACCCGGGAAGCGGATCCTGGCCCAGCAACTTCATCGACTTCTGACGTTCTCCCGAGGACTGGGATCGATGAGAACCCGCGGCTCTCTCACGAGGACCGCGGGTTCTGTACGGTCCCGAAAGGGGGTCGCGGAACAACGGCTCCTTTCGCCTGGTTCTGCGTCAGATTTACGCCTCGCATGACGCTACAAAGAGTGTATCGTCACCAATTGTGCGCCCGCTGACGTGTGTTTACATTCGGGAAACGGATGTCGTCCCTCGCCGCTCCGGCCAGGCACGGCACGTCATCTTTCCTGGAGGTTTGTAGTGAAGCTGAAGTTCCTCTCCCTCTTCGCGCTACTGCTCCTTTCCGCCTGCGGGGGAAGCGACGCAACCACCCCGCAGCAGGATGCCGTGGCCGCGGATCCGCTCCTGAGCTACGGGAACTCGCCCCCCTGCAGCAGGAACCCCAACGGCGCGGTATCCCCAACCGATCCCATCTTTTGTGTGGAGATCACGGGCAGCACGACCGTTGAGGTCGCGCAGACCAGCAACCTGCAGTGCACGGCCTACAACATCAACGGGCGGGTCCTGTCGACCACGTTCGAATGGTCGAGCTCGAGCAACACGTACGCGACGTTGAGTTCGTCGGGTGCCTACGGTTCAATCACGGGCGTGAAGGGTACGCCCAGCTCGTCTTCGGAGTGGGTCTACTGCCTGGCGCGCAACTCCGCCACGCCGGGTGGCGTGCACGGCACCCGGACGCTCACTGTACTCGCGCCCGTGCGAAGCGTGGCGGTGACTCCCACGCAGGTGTCGGTCGCCGCCACGACCACCACGCCGCTCACGGCGGTGGCGAAGGACGCGGGCGGCAACGTGCTGTCCGGCAAAGCGTTCACGTGGAGCAGCAGCAACAGTTCCGTCGCGAGTGTCAACGCGTTGGGCGTCGTGACTGGCGTATCCACGGGTACCGCCACCGTCACCGCGTCGGCGGAGGGGGTCACCTCAAGTCCGGTGCAAGTGACGGTGACGCCGGCGCCGCAGATCGCGGTGCTTACGCTCTCAGACCGAAACATGGTCGATGCGGACAGCACGAGAATCGTCACCGTGTACGCTCGCGATCCAAACGGTGTTCAATTCCGGCCCCCGCCGGTAACGCTGACCTTCTCGCCGGCTTCGGCTGTGGTGGACGGTGAGCAGTCCACCTCGCTGCCCCAGCGCGAGTACCGGGTCCGCGGCCTTCTGGCGGACCACGTGATCATCACCGCCTCCGTAAACGGTGTGCAGGATACGTCCTGGCTCTCCGTAGCCCCTGGGATCTCCATCCAGGGGCCGGCGAGCACGCCGACTGCGGGGAGCTATACGTGGACGTCCACCGTCTCCGGGTGCAATGGCGGATGCACGTACCAGTGGGTAAAGACGCCCACCGCCTTCCTCGGAGCGTTCTCGTCTCCCACCAAGGCTCCGACGCTCAGCACCGGAACGTCGGTGACGATGTCGGTCAGCGAGAGCACGGGCTTCTACGTGGGGCTGAAGGTCGTTTCCAACGGCAAGGCGACCCACACGTTCTACCGGGTGAACTGACCCGCGGTGCGCCTGCATCCGTCCGGCAGCGCTGGTTGAGGTGAGAAAAAGGGACAGCCGCGATGATCTCGCGGCTGTCCCTTTCTCATCCGACACCCGTTTCCAGCTGAGAAGGGTGTCGGTTCTCAGCGCGCCCGGGGAGACTCTGCCCACGTATGCTGCTGCTGAACGTCATGCATCACTGCTTCGTGGAGCGCGAAGCGGACGGGGTGCGGTTGAAGGAGATTTGGCTGTTGAACTCGGTGTTGAAGATCACGTCGACCGTGATGAATTCACCGAATTCGGTGTCGTTCTCCGCGGTGAAGCGGGCTGCGCCTGCGACGCCCCCGCTGTTCACGCGGTCCATGTCCAGGGTTCCGCTCACGGACCCGTAGGTCTCCCCCGTATCGTAATCGGTGACATATGCGATGTAGCGCGAGTCGAAATCGTCTTCGTTTTCGATGGTCCGGCGTCCGGTGTTGAGCTCGCCTTCGGTGTCCAGTATTCCGATTTCGATGCCTCGCGCGGCGTCGTACAGCACGATGACATCATGGTCCCCCGAGTCGTAGTAATCCCCGGATTCCGCCTCTCCGTTCAGCTCGATGTCCAGCACACCGGAAATATCTCCCTCAAACCGTCCTTCACGGAGGGCCACCCGGCCCGGTGCCGCCGTCGTCGTCGCAGGCAGCCAGGGCCAGCACCGAGAGCAGGGCGAGGGTGGAAATTTTCAGTGTCTTCACGGCAATTCTCCCGATTGCAGCGGTGGATGCGGGGACGGGGCGCATCCTTCACGCGCCCGCCCTCCGCGTACGACTCGGCATGTCATGAGGCAACATGGATACCGGGCCGCGCGGCGGCGTGCCTGTCCGGCCCGGGCGACGACTTGTCCGCGGGGGCGCGTGCATCGCATCTTGTCGTCTACCGTATTGGCGCCCTCGGCGGGGCGCCGCGCGAACGAGAACCTCGAATCCACGTCCATGCCCCCCATCACCAAGGGCCAGATCGTCGCGTTCGGCGGCGGCGGCTTTGCCATGGAGCCCGACAACCCGCTGCTGGACGACTACGTGCTGTCGCTGTGCGCGCAGCCGCGTCCGCGCGTGTGCCTGATCCCCACGGCGGCGGGGGATTCGCTGGCGTGGATCGACCGCTTTTACGACGTGTTCACGGAAGATCGCTGCGAGCCGACCCACCTGACGCTCTTCAGCCGCACGGTCGACGACCTGTACGAGTTCCTGCGCGAGCAGGACGTGATCTACGTGGGCGGCGGAAACACGGTGAACCTGCTGGCGGTCTGGCGGGCGCAGGGTCTGGCGGACATCCTGCCGCGCCTGCTGGAGGAGGGGGTGATCGCGTGCGGGGTGAGCGCCGGCGGGCTGTGCTGGTTCGAGCGCGGCATCACGGACTCGTACGGGCCCGGGCTGAACCCGCTGGACATCGGGCTCGGATTTCTCCCCGGCAGCTTTTGCCCGCACTACGACAGCGACCCGCGCCGGCCCGGGGCCTTCGCGGAGTTCGTGCGGTCCACGGGACAGCCCGGGCTGGCCGCGGAGGACGGCGTGGGGCTGCACTACGTGGACGGCCAGCTGCACCGCGTGGTCTCGTCGCGGCCGGCGGCGCGGGCGTGGCGCGTGGAGCCGCGGGGGGACGATGCGCACGCGGAGCCCATCCAGCCGGACTACCTGGGCGCGGCGTCGTAGCGTTCGCGATCTCGGCGGATGGAGCAGCGGCCGGGCCACCTGGGGGCCCGGCCGCTCGCGTTCCGGGCGGGCGCGGCCTAGTTTCTCGCGGCGATTCCAATCGGGGTCCGGCTTCGTGGTCCGAGGCGGTGTCGATTCGGAGGCTGAGCGGCGAGCGAATGAATTCGCGGCTACGACTTCACGCTGTCCGCCTGCGCGGACACCACGCACCGGCGAAGTGCCGTCGCGGATGCGGGATGATCGATCAACCGGTTCCTGAAAACGAGGGTCGGCGGCTTGGCACCTGGCGCTCCTGAACGTTCGGCGCGATCGCTCCTCTTTTCGCTGGAGGCGCGGCGGCTCGCGGACCCCTTCCGCCACCCGCGGGCGGGGGCGTGGATCGGCGTGGCGCTGCCGGCGGCGCTGGGGCTGGCGGCGCTGTGGCTGGGCGCGGAGTCCGTGCGCCCGGACCCCCGCAGCGAGGACGGTACCATCGGCCTGGGGCTGCTGATCGCCTCGCCCATCGCGTTCTGGGCGTATCCCATCCTCTTTCGTCCCTCGGACGACGGGCTGCTGCGGCGGCTGGGCATCCCGGCACGGGCGTCGTACGGGCTGCGCGCGGCGCGGCTGGCGGCGCTGGCGCTACTGGTCGTCCTTCTCGCCCTGGTGCCGTTCGCGGCGACGGGGACGCTGGACGGGCTGGCCGTGGCCGTCGCGCTGACGGCGGGGCTCGTGGGATGGGGGGCGTCGCTGTCGTCGCTGGCGGGGGCGGGGGAGCGCGTGGTGCAGCCGGGGCGAACGCTGGAGCTCACGTCCATGATGATGGGGCCGGATCGCGAGCTGGCGCAGGCGGGGCCGCTGGTGTGGGCGCCGCTCAAGCCGGTGATTCTGTCTGCCATCGCCGCGCGGCTCGTGCTCGTCTCCGTGCTGCCGGCGGTGGCCTGGGTCGCGGTGTTCGCCGTCGCGGCGGGGCTGCTGGCCGCGCTGGGCGCGCGTCGGTTCGAGCGGGCGGCGCCGCGCTTTTCGCCCCAGGCGGCGGAGATGGCGTACGCCCCGGGGCCGGAGGCGGGGGACGCAGGGCTGGTGATCGGCCGCGGGCTGGCGCGGGTGCTGCCGCAGCGGGCGGGGGCCGTGCGTGCGCGGGACGCGGCCGTGGTGGGACGCCGCTTTCGCTGGGCGGGGCGCGTGGTGTGGCCCGTCTCCATCGTCTGCGTGCTGGCGCTGCTGCGCGCGGGGGAGCGGCCGGAGGTGCAGGGGTGGGTGGCGTTCGCGGGGGCGCTGGTGCTGGCCATGCAGGCCATGGCCGTCATCGGCCTGGGGCGGATGGAGCGCGACGGGCGGCGCTGGCTGGACCGCGCCACGGGCCTGCGCGCGGGCGACCGCCTGCTGGGGCGCTGGGCGACGGCGTTCGGGATGACGCTGGGGCTGGCGATCCCCGTGGGAATCGTGTGGGGACTGATCGTGCCGGGGAGCACGGGGTGGCTCTGGCCCGCCGCGGCGGCGGGGAGCGCGGCCGTGGCTTCCGCGGCTTCACTGGCGGCGGCGGGGCGATGACGAACACGACGGGGGACGGCGGGGCGCCGCTGGCGGTGCAGGGGCTGCGCAAGGCGTACCGGCGCGGCGTGGTGCTGGGCGACGTGTCGTTCGCCCTGCGGCCGGGCGAGGCGGTGGCGCTCCTGGGCAGCAACGGCGCGGGAAAGAGCACGCTGCTGGGGTGCGTGACGGGCGACCGCCTGCCGGACGCGGGCGACGTGCGGCTGTGCGGGCACGATCCCTTCAAGGACCCCGTCGCGGCGGCGGGGTGTATCGGCTTCGTCCCCGAACAGCCGTTTTTGTACGGGGAATTGACCGTCGGCGAGTTCCTGCAGTTCGTCGCGGCGGCGCGCCGGATGGACGCGTCCGCGGCCCGTGCGGAGTGTGCGCGGCTGCTGGAGCTGCTGGGATTGACGGGCGCGGAGGGAACGCTGTGCCGCGAGCTTTCGCAGGGGATGGGGCGCAAGACGGCCATCATCGCCGCGCTGCTGCACCGCCCGCGCGCACTGCTGATGGACGAGGCGCTCAACGGCCTGGACCGCACCAGCGCCGAGCGGCTGGTGGCCGAGCTGGACACGCGGCGGGCGGAGGGCGCGGCGGTGCTGCTGAGCAGCCACGACCTGGACTTCATCGGCGCGTGGTGCGGGCGCGGGCTGCTGCTTCGGCCCGGCGGGGAGTGGCGGATGCTGGAGGGCGAGGCGTGGGAGGCGTGGCGGCGCGCGCCGTCCCTTACCAACGAGGTTGCGAATGGATGACGGGGCACGTCTGCAGATGAACCTGCGGGACCGGAAGGCGCCCGCATGGCGGCGGATGTCCCGTCCCGTGCGCTATGCCGTCATCATCGCCGGCGCGCTCCTGCTCGTGGCGGTGCGCGAGGGCCTGGAACGTGTGTCGCCGGGGGCGGGCGTGGCGTTCGGCCTGGGAGTTCGGTGGCTCCTGGCGCTTGCCTGGGTGTTCCTTTGCGTGACGCTCTGGAGGATCTGGGACCGGGATTGGCTGCCGGTGCGATGGCTGGTTCTCCTGGGGGGCGCAACCGCGTGGTTCGTGGGGCGGGCCGCATTCGAGACCTGGGCCGCGCTGACGTAAGCGGTGTCCGTGCACGGGCGGGGCGCCCCTCCCCCCGGCCCCCTCCCCGCTCGTTCCTCGCGGAGAGGGGGAGACCAGCGGATCGTGCACGGCCTGCTCCCCCTCTCCCGTACAGGGCAGGCAATCGAGGGTGCAGGCAGGCCGCGTACGGGAGAGGGCGCCGGGGGGTGAGGGCTCCCGCGCGGGCCCGGCGGACCGGTCCGTTGCCGTTGCGTGAGGGATGCGCGCCCGCAGGGCCGAGACCCCGGAGCGGGACGGCACAGCAGTATCGTGCCGGCCTGCGGAGGGGGCTCGGCGCACCTGGGCACAGTCGTATCGTGCCCTGGTGCGCGCGCAGCCCGGCCCCCGCTCGCGGGGGACACGCCCAAATCCTGCAGTTGAGCAGTTCGGAGAACCTTCCCGTCGCGATGGAGCACGGGATGAAGCGATCTACGAAGGAGACGGTATGCTGAAGCGCTGGACGACGTTGCCCGTGCTGGCCCTGCTGGTGCTTTCCCAGGCCTGCACCGGATTTCGCAAGCCGACCATCGAGCTGGAGGGAATCGAGCTCGGGGGCGTGGGGCTGAGCGGCGGCACCCTGCTGGTGAACGTGCGCGTGCAGAACCCCAACGCCATGGGCTTTCGCGCCGAGAACCTGAACTACGAGCTGTTCCTGCGCACCCCCCGCGACTCCACGGACGAGCAGGGGTGGGAGCGGCTCACGTCCGGGACGTACGAGGAAGACATCGTCATCCGCGCCCGCGAAACGCGCACGGTGCAGATCCCCGTGGAGTTCCGCCTGAGCGACCTGGGCCCCGTGGCGCAGTCGGTGATGCGGACGGGGCGCTTCAACTACCGCGTGGCGGGGACGGTGCAGGTGCGCGCGGCCGGGACCACGCGGACGGTCCCGTTCCGCAAGACGGGATCGATGTCGCTGCTCGGCGGAAGATGACCATCGTCCGGCTGCAGAACGCGGGCAAGCAGTACGGCGACCGCTGGGTGTTCCGCGACGTCTCGTTCACCATCGGCAGCCGCGAGCGCTGGGGCGTCGTGGGGCGCAACGGCGTGGGCAAGACCACGCTCCTCAAGGCCATTACGGGCGAGGACGAGCTCACGGAGGGCGAGACGTGGCTCCACCCCGGCCTGCGCTTCACCCTGCTGCGCCAGAACCGCGGCGAGCAGAGCGCGGCCACCGTGCACGAGGCCGCGCTGGAGCCGTTCGCGGACCTGATCGCCATGGAAGAGCGCATCCACCGCGAGCTGGAGACGCTGGGCGAGCTCACGGACCCGGCCGAGGCGGGGCGCGTGCTGAAGTCGTACGACCAGCACGTGGAGGAATTCCGGCGCCGCGGCGGATACGAGATGCGGTCCCGGGCCGACGCCACGCTGGAGGGGCTGGGCTTTGCCCCGGACACGTGGGAAAAGCCCATCCGCGCCCTGTCCGGCGGCGAGCTGGGCCGGCTGCGCCTGGTACAGACGCTGCTCCATCAGCCCGACGTGCTGCTGCTGGACGAGCCGACGAACCACCTGGACCTGCGGTCCACGGAGTGGCTGGAGGAGTTCCTGCGCGGCTACCCGGGGACGGTGATGCTCGTCTCGCACGACCGCGTGTTCCTGGACCGGCTGGCCGACCACATCCTGCACCTGGAGGAGGAGACGGCGTTCGCGTACACGGGCGGCTACGGCAGCTTCCTGGACCAGCGCGAGGCCCGTCGCGAGCTGCAGCGCAAGCAGTACGAGGCGCAGCAGGCGCACATCGCCCGCACGGAGGCGTTCATCCAGAAGTTCATCGCGGGCACGCGGACCAACCAGGCCAAGAGCCGCCGCACGCTGCTGAACCGCATGGAGCGCATCGACGCGGTGGGCGGGGACAAGAAGGCGATGGCGCTGCGGTTCGCGTCCGGCGGGCGCAGCGGCGGCGTGGTGATGAAGGTGGACGGGGTGCAGTGCGCCTACGGAGACCGCATCCTGTTCGCCCCGTTCTCGGCGGAGGTGTCGCGGACGGAGCGGATCGCCATCGTGGGCCCCAACGGGTGCGGCAAGTCCACGCTCATGCGCGTGCTGGGCGGCGTGGGGCAGGCCACGCGCGGCTCGGTGACGATGGGCACGGGGGTGCGCACGGCGTACTACCGGCAGGACTTCACGCACCTGGACCCCAACCGCAAGGTGCGCGAGGAGGTGGCGGAGGCGGCGCCGTCGCTGAGCTTTCCCGAGCTGCGCAGCCACCTGGGCCGGTTCCTGTTCAGCGGCGACGAGCAGGAGGCCCGCGTGGGCGACCTGTCCGGCGGCGAGCAGGCGCGCGTGGCCCTGGCCCGCATCACGCTGCAGAAGGCCAACCTGCTGCTGCTGGACGAGCCCACCAACCACCTGGACATCGAGAGCCGGGAGGTGCTGGAGGAGGCGCTGGAGGGATACGACGGCACGGTGATCCTCATCTCCCACGACCGCGCCATGCTCTCGGCCACGTCCACGCGGGTGTGGGCGTGGGAGGACGGGCGCTTCGTGGACTACCCCGGCAGCTTCGACGAGTGGATGGAGTGGAGCGCGCGCCGCAAGGCCGAAGCCGCCGCCACGGCCACCCTCGCCCGCGCCGCGGAGCCGAAGCCGGGATCGGCGTCCGCGGCCGGGGCGGGGAAGGGGACGGCGCTGTCCAAGAACGAGATCCGCCGCCGCGAGCGGGAGCTGGGGGAGCTGGAGGCGCGCATCCAGCAGATCGAGGGGCGCATCGGCGAGATCGAGACGGCGCTGGGCGATCCCGCCATCTACGCCGCCGGCGCGGACCCCGCCCGCCCCGCCGCCCTGGCCGCCGAGCGCGACGCGCTGCAGGCGGAGCTCGCCGAGGCCTACGCCACCTGGGAGAGGGTGGGCGAGGAGCTGGCAAGCGTGTAGATTGGTGGAGCGACACGCTCTGGACAGGAGGAAGGATGACGATCACGATCCCGGACGAGTTCCTGATGGCAGCCCGGATGTCCGAGCAGGAGATGGCTCTGGAGCTCGCCGTCGTCATGTACCGGCACGCGCGTGTGCCGCTCACACACGCCGCGGAAGTCGCGGGGATGAGCAGCCGCCGGTTCGCGCACCTGCTCGCGAGCCGGGACATCCCGGTGGATCCGGAGCACTTCCGCGCTGAAGTGATCTCCACGGGAGGTTTGGGATGAGGGTCGCCGTACCTGCCGCCGTCGCGGATTCCGAAGCGGACGTGCTCCGGGAGCTGGCGATCGTGCTCTACGAGCGGGAGAAGCTCTCGATCGGCCGGGCCGCGCGGCTGGCCGGAATGGACAAGTGGGCGTTCAACGACCTGCTCGCGGATCGCGAGATCCCGATGCACTACGACATCGCGGACCTGGAGCGTGACCTTGAAGCACTGCGCAGGCTCGCGGATCGGTGATCGTCGTCAGCGACGCCTCGCCCTTGATTCACCCTGGCTTCGGTCGGTGAGCTGGACCTGCTGAGGATGCTGTTCGGGGAAGTGCTCATTCCCGATTGCGTGCGGGGGGAGGTCCTGCAGGCGGACCGCCCGGGCGCGGAGGACGTTGCCCGTGCCGAGTGGATCCGGACGGTGCCGGCGCCGGACGATTCTTTCTTGATGGTGCTGCGGAACGAAGTAGATCCGGGGGAGGCGGAGGCAATCGCGCTCGCGTTCGATCTCGGGGCGGACACGCTCCTGCTGGATGAGCGCAGTGCCCGGAGCCTGGCCCTCGGCATGGGCTTTACGGTACTGGGTGTGGCCGGTGTGCTGTTGCGGGCGAAGCGGGAAGGATTTCTTCCCCTCGTCCAGCCCGTCCTCGACCGGATGAGGGGGCAAGGGCGGTTCCGCATCAGCAACCGGCTCTACGAAGCCACGCTCCACGATGCGGGGGAGCTTTGAGGCACCGCTCCCGCGCAGGCTGGCGCATTGAACTCGCTCGCGCAGCCGACGGGCGCTGGATGGCGGAGGCGCCCACAGTTTCTGGCGCCATCGTCCACGACCCATCGCCGGAGGACGCGGTTGCCGCGGTTCACGGGCTGGCGGCTGGCGCGGCCGGCGAACGGACCACGCAAGGCAATGCGCTGCATGGTGATGACGTGGGGCCGTACAGTCTGACGATGACCGTGGACGGCCATGCCGCGACTGTACAGGAGGGTGGCCTTCCCGGTGTGCTAGTCGGGTACGTGGACGGACTTCGTGGAGCGCACACGCAGGCCGGGTCGCTGGAGGAGCTGTATCTGAATCTGAGGGAAGTCATCGGGCTGGTGTCGGAGGACGGCTCCGCACCGGGTCTTTTGCCGGAGAAACAGCCATTAACACGCGAGAACTGATCGAGCTGGCGGCGCCGGTGGAGCGCGCGGTGCTGGTGGGCGCGCCGCTGAAGTCGCAGCCGGCGGAGGTCACGGAGGAGCACCTCCAGGAGCTGGAGCGCCTGGCCGACACGGCGGGGGTGGAAGTGCTGGACAGCTTCGTCCAGCGCCTGGACCATCCGCACCACAAGTACTTCATCGGCGAAGGCAAGGCCGAGGAGCTGCGGCAGTTCGTGGCGGAGCAGGACGCCACGCTCATCCTGTTCGACGACGAGCTGTCGCCGGCGCAGGGGCGCAACCTGGAGCGCATCGTGGGCACGCGCATCATGGACCGCGCGGAGCTCATCCTGGACATCTTCGCCACGCGCGCCCGCACCAGCGAGGCCCGCGCGCAGGTGGAGCTGGCGCAGCTGCAGTACATGCGGCCGCGCCTGACGCGGATGTGGAGCCACCTTTCGCGCTCCCGCTCGGGCCCCGGCATGCGCGGTCCCGGCGAAACGCAGTTGGAGACGGACCGCCGGCTGGTGGACCACCGCATCTCGCGCCTCAAGGGCGAGCTGGAGCACATCACCCGCCAGCGGCAGACGCAGCGCAAGGGGCGCGAGGGGCAGATGCGCGCGTCGCTCGTGGGCTACACCAACGCGGGCAAGTCGTCCATCCTGCGGCGGATGTCGGGGGCGGACGTGTTCGTGGAGGACCGCCTGTTCGCCACGCTGGACCCCACCACGCGCGCCATCGACGTGGGCGAGGGCTCCGAGGTGCTGCTGACGGACACCGTGGGCTTCATCCGCAAGCTTCCCCACCACCTGGTGGCCTCGTTCCGCGCCACGCTGGAGGAGGCGGCGGAGGCGGACCTGCTGCTGCACACGGTGGACGCCTCGCACCACGCGTGGGAGGAGCAGGTGGACGTGGTGCGCGAGGTGCTGTCGGACCTGAAGCTGCGCGACCGCGCCACGGTGCTCGTGTTCAACAAGATGGACCGCCTGTCGGAGGACGAGGCGCGGGCCCTGCGCGAGCGCTCGTTCCCGGAGCCGGCCTTGTTCGTCAACACGATGGACGAGGGCGGGCTGGAGCCCCTGCGCGAGCTGCTGCACGACCAGGTGCGCAAGATCCGCCCGGACGTGCGGCTGACGCTGTCGTCGGCGCAGGGCGGGCTGCTGGCGGAGATCTACCGCGAGGGCGAGGTGCTGGAGCGCGAGGACCACGGCACGGAGATCCACCTCCGCGCCCGGCTCCCCAACGCCGCGCTGGGCCGCCTGAAGAGCCGTGGCGTGAAGGTGTACGGCGGCGGATGAGTGCCGGCTATCGGATGATCTGAACGGGAAGGGCGAGAACGGCGAGATTTGGATCAGCGAGGAACTCCTCCACGGCGGGCGCGCCCTGCCGAAGGAGTGCCTCGACGGCGTCCACTTGGCAGTTGCCGAGCCGGATCCAGATCACCTTCGGCGGGGGCCGAGCAGCATCGCGAGTTGCTGGAAATCCGCGTCCTTGGAGACGACGGTAAAGCCCTCGCGCCCGGCGAAGTTCCAGATTTCACGGTCATCGGTCTGGGAATACCCGAGCAGGCGGACGTGCCCGGAACCCGGGTACACGTCCGCGAGTCGCTTGACCAGCTGGTAGGAGAGGTTCTGGTCGAAGAGGAGCTTCACAGCCCGGGAACGCCCATGAGCTTCCGGGGGATGTCCGCGGCGAAGGACAGGGACGCCCGGATGTCCTCCGGTTCCAGTTCCGGGAAGTCATTGATGATCTCCGCCTCCGTCATTCCCGACGCGAGATAGTCGAGGATGTCGTAGACGGTGATTCTCATGCCCCGGATGCATGGCTTGCCGCCACGCTTGCCCGGCTCGATTGTAATGCGGTCGCGGTAGTCCATGGCTTCACGCTAGGTCTGAGACCGAGAAAGGTCAAGTATACTTACACCCAACAACGGCTCCAAGGTCGCCGGGCACCTGTGGATCGTGGGGGCGGGGCGGACGGGGCTGTCGCTGGCGCTGCGGCTGCACCGCGCCCGCGCCACCGGCGCCATGACCGTGACGGGACGGCGGCCGGAGGCGCCCGCCCATCCGCTCTTTGGCCATCCGCCCGCGGCGGCGTACCGCAACGCCATCGACCGGCCGGCGGCGGACGTGGACGCGCTCGTGATCGCCGTGCCGGACGCGGCCATCGCCGAGGTGGCGGAGCGGCTGGCCCGCATAGACCTCCCGCCGTCCATCCCCGTGCTGCACACGAGCGGCAGCCGCTCCGGCGACGAGCTTCGCGCCCTGGCCGCGCGCGGGCACCCCGTGGGCTCGGCGCACCCGCTGGCGGCGCTGGCCGATCCCATCTCCGGCGCGGACCGGCTGGCGGGGGCCACCTGGGGCGTGGAGGGCGAGGGGGCCGCGCGGGCGCTGGCGGAGCGGATCGTGGGGGCGTGCCACGGCCACGTGCTCCCCATCGCCCCGGGGGGCAAGGCGGCGTACCACGCGGCGGCCGTGCTGGCCAGCAACTATGCCGTGGCGCTGCTGGGGATGGCGGAGCGTTTGATGGAGGAGGCCGGCGTGCACGCCGAGGACGCGCGCCCCGCGCTGGCGGCGCTGGCGGCGGGCGCCGTGGAGAACGTGGCGGCGCGGGGGCCGGCGGCGGCGCTCACGGGCCCCGTGATGCGCGGGGACGTGGAGACGGTGGCGCTGCACCTGGCCCGGTTGTCGGCGGACGAGCGCGCGCTATATTGCCTGCTCGGCCGCGAGGCCCTGCGGCTGGCGCGTACGGCGGGGCTGGACGCGGCGGCTGCGGACCGGATCGGGATTCTGCTGGGGGAGGGGCGTTGAGGCTCTACATCAACATCGACCACGTGGCGACCGTGCGCCAGGCGCGCGGCACCGACGAGCCGGACCCCGTGCGGGCCGCCGTGCTGGCGGAGCTGGGCGGCGCGGACGGCATCACCGTGCACCTGCGCGAGGACCGCCGCCACATCCAGGACCGCGACGTGCGCCTGCTGATGGAGACGGCGCGCACGGTGGTGAACCTGGAGCTGGCGGCCGCGTCGGACGTGCTGGCGCTTGCGGAGGAATGGCGGCCGCACCAGGCCACGCTCGTCCCCGAGCGCCGCGAGGAGGTGACGACGGAGGGCGGGCTGACGTTCAGCGACGCCACGCGCGCCGGGCTGGGCGACGCCGTGCGCCGGCTGAAGGACGCGGGGATCCGCACGTCGCTCTTCATCGATCCGGACCCGGAGTCCGTGCGCGCGTCGTTGGAGTTGGGCGCGGAGGCCATCGAGCTGCACACGGGCGAGTACGCCAACACGCGCGGCGCCGAGCGCGACGCGCAGCTGGGCCGGCTGCGGCGGGCGGCGGCGCTGGGCCGGTCGCTGGGGCTGGCCGTGCACGCGGGGCACGGGCTCACATACGAGAACGTGGCTCCCCTGGCGCGCGTGGAGGAGATCGAGGAACTGAACATCGGCCACTCCATCGTGAGCCGCGCCGTCTTCGTGGGGCTGGAGCGGGCCGTGCGCGACATGGCCGACCTGCTTCGCCGCGCCCGCCGCTAATCTCCCACCGCTCCGTCCCCATGACGCAACCGCTCAGCGAATACTTCGCGCTGGAAGCCGGCGAGTACCTGGACCAGCTGGACGCGCTGCTGGCCGGGTCCGACCGGCCGGACCCCGTGCGCTTCTTTCGCCTTGCGCGCGGCGTCCGCGGGAGCGCGCAGCTGGCCGGGGCCACGCCCATCGCGGACGTGGCGGAGCGGCTGGAGGACGGCGCCCGCGCCATCCGCGACGGGGTGCTTCCCTGGGCCCCGGAGGTGCGCGACCGCGCCCGTCGCACGGCCGAGGACCTGCGCGCGCTGGTGGAGCGCCACGGCAGCTGGGGCCCGGAGGAGGACGCGCGGGCCCGCACGGCCGTGGAGCGCTGGGGCGACGTGCACGGCCGCCGCCGCAGCGACCAGCCGGGCGCGGGGGACGAGCTGTTCGCCTTCGTCCGACGCGAGATCACGGGGGTGGTGGGAGAGATGGACCGCGTGCTGGCGGAGCTGGCCCGGCAGCCGGAGCTGCGCGAGCCCCTGCGCGTGGTGCTGCGGCGGATGCGGCCCGTGCGCGGCGTGGCGGGGATGGAGGCGCTGGCGCCCGTGCTGGAGGTGCTGGAGGGGATCGAGGACGCGGCGCACGAGATCCTGAGCCGCACGGCCCCCGTGCTCACGGCGGAGCTGGAGCTGCTGGCGGCGGGCGGTGGCGCCCTGCGCGCGGCGGGGTACGCGCTGGAGGGCGGCCGGGCGCCGGGCGAGTCGCCGGAGCTGTCCGGGTTCCGCGAGCTGCGCGACCGTGCCGAGGACGCGGCGGGCGAGGAGGACGGCGTGGTGCCCGTGAGCCGCCTGTTCGCGGACGGCGGCGGGCCGCACCTGGTGTCGTCGCCCATGGCGCCGCTGGCGGCGGAGGGCGAGGTCACGCCGGAGGTGGAGGCGTTCCTGCGCATCGAGGCCACGGGGTTCCTGGACCGGGCGGAGGGGCTGCTGGGAAGCCTGCCCGCGCGCCCGCGCCGGTTCACGCGCATCGCGCGGGAGGTGGCGGAGTTGGCCGCCAGCGTGCGCGACCTGGCGGCCACGTACAACGTGGCGGGGCTGGCCACGTCGGCGGAGCTGGCGGCCACGCGCCTGCGCGCCGCCACCACGCCGGAGGACGCCCGCGACGCGCTGCTGCGCCTGCGCCACGCCCTTCCCGGCGCGCCGCAGCCGTCCCCGGTGGCGGAGCCCGCGCCCGTGACGTCCGCGGAGACGGCGGAGGCCGTGGAGCCCGCCATCGCGGCGGGGCCCGCGCGGGACGAGTCGGCGGACGAGGAGGGCGTGGTGCCCGTGGAGACGCTGTTCTACTCGGGGGAGGATGCGCTGCGCGAGGCGCTGGCCCTGCGCGGGCGCATCGCGGACCTGGCCGGCTCCGGGCCCGGCACGCCGCTGAGCGAGGCGCTGGACGAGCTGTTCGGTCTGGTGGAGCTGGGGCTGTCCGGACGGAGCTGAGGCCGGGCCGGTTTCGGATCGCACATCCGCCCCGATCGTCATCCTGAGGTCGGCGTCGCACGGTCCCGGAATGCGCCGGATTGCCGGCGCCGGCCGAAGGATCTTGCCCGCCGAGCGAGAAGGCGGCTTCGGCAGGCGGATCGTGCGCGGGCGAGGACCGGGGCGGGGCGGCGGGGTACGAGGCACGGGCGAGAAGATTCCTCGGTCGGCGCCACGGGTTCTCGGCGCGGACGGGTGCCGGGAGGCGCCTCCCTCGGAATGACAGTTCCGTCGGAGACGGGGCAACTGCGCCTCCTTCAGCGACAGGCTTGAAGGGACACCCGAAAGGCGCCTCCCTCGGAATGACCGTTCGCGCGAGGGCCGGAGTTCTTCGGACGACGGCTGGGGTGAGTGATGGGGGCGGCCGCGTGCCGCCTCTCTTCCGTACAGGGACAGGTCGCATGAAGGGACACGGAAAGACGCTCGTCGGGATCGCGGCGACCGTCTTTTTTCTTTGGCTCACGCTGCGCAACGTGGAGTGGCACGAGGTCGCCACGCACCTGGGCGAGGCGAACTGGTGGCTGCTGGGCGCGGCCGTGCTCATCTCCACGCTGGGGATGCACGTGCGCGCCCTGCGATGGAAGCCGCTGCTGCACCCGGTGGCTCCCGGCATCGCGTGGCGCCCGCGCATCGCGGCCGTGTGCATCGGGTTCGGGGCGAACAACGTGTTCCCGGCGCGGCTGGGCGAGTTCGCGCGCGTCTGGGTGCTCGCGCGGCAGGCCCGCATCCCCATCACCGGCGCGTTCGCGTCGCTGGTGCTGGAGCGCGCGCTGGACGGCATCATCCTCGTCATCTTCCTGCTGGGGAGCATGGCCCTGCCGGGGTTCCCGGAGATCGCGGCCGGGGGCGAGGAGGTCCAGCGCGGCCTGGAGTGGATGGTACGCATCGTCGCGGTGCTGCTGGTGGGCTCGCTGGTGATCGTGTTCTTTCCCACGTGGACGGTGGGGATCGCCGAGCGCATCGCCAACGCGGTGCTGCCCAGGGCCATCCGCCGCCCGCTCGTGGACGCGCTGCACGCGTTCGTGAACGGGCTGCACGTGCTGCGCAGCCCGCGCCTGCTGGCCATCTCGGTGGCCTGGGCCGTGGCGCAGTGGGCGTTCCTGGCCACGTCGTTCCTGCTGGCGTTCCGCGCGTTCGGCATCACGGAGCCGGGGTACCTGGGCGCCGTGTTCCTGCAGTCGCTCATCGCCATGGCCGTGGCCATCCCGGCGGCGCCCGGCTTCTTTGGCGTGTTCGAGGCGGCGAGCGTGTACGGGCTGGGGCTGTGGGGGGTGGACAAGGCGCTCGCCGTCTCGTTCGCCATGAGCTTTCACATCCTGGGCTGGCTCACGGTGACCGGACTGGGCGCGTACTACGCGGCGCGGCTCAACATCCGCCTGCGCGACCTGACGCGGACGGAGGAGAAGGTGGAGACGGCCGTGGAGGCGGACGGTCCCCGGCCGGCGGACGCCCGTGCCTGAGTTCGCCGAGGCCGCCGCACCCGCCAAGGTGAACCTGTTCCTGCGTGTGCTGGCCCGCGAGGAGAGCGGCTACCACGCGCTGGAGACGCTGTTCTGCGCGCTGTCCATGGCGGATACGGTGCGCGTGCAGCGCGGGGCGCCCGGCATTCGCCTGCACGTGGAGGGCTCGGTGGATACGGGTCCGCCGGAGCGCAACCTGTGCGTCCGCGCGGCCGAGCGCTTCCACGCCGCGATCGGTGCGTCGCCGGCGATCGACATCCACCTCGCGAAGCGCATCCCTTCCGCGGCGGGGATGGGCGGCGGCTCGTCGGACGGGGCCGCGGCGCTGCGGGCGCTGAACGCGCTGCACGGCGAGCCGCTGGACGATGCGGCGCTGCTGCGGATGGCCATCGAGCTGGGGAGCGACGTGCCGTTCTTCGTCTGCGGTTCGGCGCTGGCGCTGGCGTGGAGCCGGGGCGAGCGCCTGCTCGCGCTGCCGCCGCTGCCGCCGCGCCCCGTGATCGTGGCGCACCCCGGCGTGGCCATGCCCACGGCGGAGGCGTTCCGGCGCATCGCGGCGCGGCGGGGCGGGGGATACGCGCCGGACGCGCGGTCGCTTCCGCTGGACGCGCTACGCGAGTGGGACGCCGTGGAGGCGCTGGCGGAGAACGACTTCGAGGCGGTGGTGGCGGAGGAGATTCCGTTCATCGGCCTCGCGAAGTCGGCACTGCGGCAGGGCGGGGCGGGGATCGCGATGATGGCGGGGAGCGGATCGAGCGTCTTTGGCGTGTTCGATTCGGTGGATGCGCGCGACCAGACGCTGGAGCGGATGCGCGGGCTGCGGATGCGGGTCTGGGCCGCGGAGACGGTGGATTCGGTGCCGCGGGTGGCCGTGGGGTGAGGCGGGGCCGGGGGGCTGTGCCGTGGGGAGATGGGAGAAGTGCGTTCGGCGGATTTGGCAGGAGGGGATCCAGCGGGCCGAAGATCCATGTGAATCAGCGAAGCCCGGTCCGAGCCCAGGCGAGTGCTCGCAGAATCAGCGAAGCCTCGTCCTGAGCGAATGAATTCGCCGCTGGAAAATCACGAAGTCCGCCTGCGCGGACTGCACGGGAGAGATCCGCCGGTCGGGGAGAGTATCGGCGGAAGTCCCAGTCAGCACATCAACAGTCGAAAGCCCCGTCTCCGCACATCGCGTGGACGGGGCTTTACGGTATGCGGCGGTGTGGGCGGATCAGCTCTGCAGGTTGGTGTCGCCGACGATCCAGACGTCGCCGGGGCAGCGGGTGGCGGCCTCCGTGCGGGCGGGCTCGGCGAGGAACGTGTAGCCGCCGCCCGGGACCTGGCCGCCGCCGAACCGGAAGCTGCCGCCGATCGCGCCCAGGATGCGCCCGGCGCCATCCTTCACGTGCAGTTCACCGCCGCGTTCCTCCAGCGTGAAGCCGTACGGCCACACCACCGTGGCGGGCGACGGGCCCTCGGTCTGGATGCAGCCCTGCGCATTGGGAGCGATCCTGCCCTCGTACAACGCCTCCATCGACGCCTCCTGCGGCGCGCTCTGCACCAGGAAGAGGATGGAGTCCTGCTTCTCGGCAGCGGCGCGGGGTGCTTCGGCGTTGGGACGGGCTCCGGATTCGGCTCCGGCTCCCGGTTCCGCTCCCGCTTCGGGACCGGAGCACGCCGCGAAGGCCGCGATGGCGAGGAAGGCGAGCAGGAGGTGCGAGGGGATCATGGGATCTCTTGCGATGGGTGATCGGTGGGCGGGCGCATCGGATCGGACGCGAGCCCATCCGCCGATGTGGTTCGAACCCCGCTCAGCAGGCATTGATCCGTTGCCGGCGGAACGCATCAACCGTCGCGGCGGCGGATGGGCTCGGGTTGACCAAGCGGGGGCGCGGGAATAACTTTGGGCGCGCGCGGACGCCGGAATCCCGGACGGTCGCGTGTGCTGGTGCCCCGTGGTGTAATGGCAACACAGCGGTCTTTGGAACCGTTATTGGAGGTTCGAATCCTCCCGGGGCAATCCGCCCCGGATCGATGCCCTGGCATCGGTCCGGGGCGGTTTGCTTTAACCCCCTTCCCAGGACGTGGCTGAGTTCGTAGTCCTGCTTGAAAGTCTACGAAACGTAGACTTTTGTGCAGGCAGGAATCGTGATCCGAGCCTGGGGCCACCGTGATGGATTGCGGCGTCTTGTTTTCCGGCGACGAAACCAAAATCTGGCCCCGCACGGCATGCGCGCGGGACCGGATGAAGGGCTGCCGCCGCCGGCAGACGCTAGTTCGTGCTGCCGCCCCCGCCGCCGGGACCGCCGCCGTCCCCGCCGGCCGACGCCAGTCCGCCGACGACGATCAGCGCCAGCCCCAGCACGGACGCCGCGAGCCCGGCGGAACGGGCGGACGAGATCCGGTTGATGCGGACCTCCCGCACCGCCTGCCGCGGGATGACGACGCTGAGCCCCGGCCCCAGCGTCTCGTGCCCGCCCACGGACACGGCGCTGAGCGCGGCCACCGTGAGCGTGGCCGAATCCGCGCCCACCAGCTCGCCCGTGAGCGTCCGCACGCCGTTGGCCGTCACGGCGCCCATCCCCACCTCCATCGGCGTGCCGAAATCCAGCCGGACGCGGGCGCCGGGCGCGGGCGTGACCCCCGCCGCGGCCGGCACGTACGACGTACACGCGCCGCTGCCCGCTACAGCGAAAAGGACGACCGCGGCCAGGGTGCGTCCGCGGGATCGAGATCGAATCAGCATGGAACCTTCCTTCGGTGCGGGGAGCCGGTCCGCCCCCCGGTGGTCGTGCACGTGGATCATCCTCTGTCGCCGCGGTTCATCCCCACGTCCCGGGCAGCCGTGCGGCTGCGGCGTGCACGGCCGCACGGCGCCTGGAATCAACCCCTCAGCCTACGCGGAGGCGCAGGCGGCGGGGTCGTTGTCGTTGCGCGCCGGCTGCTCGCCGGGCGCGGGGATGTTGGGATTGCTGTTCCGCTCCACGGACGGGTACAGCAGGCGGCCCGGGATGGGCGCGCGCTGGTACGTGGCGAGCGCGGGAAGGCAGGTGCGCTTGTAGTCGTTCCACACCTCCAGGTTCAGGAACAGCGCCAGGTACTTCTGGGTGATGATCTCCTCCAGCAGCGCCGGCCCCGTCAGCGTGGCGTTCACGGGGATGGTCTTGCCCCAGCGGGTGCTCTCGCACGCCGCGCCGGCCGCCAGCGCCGACTGCGCCGCGCCCGTGGCGCCCTGGTAGTAGAGCGCCTCGGCCCGGATGAGCTGGGTCTCGGCGCACGAGACGATGGGCTGGTCGTAGTCCGGCGCCGCGGGCGAGTCCGGCGCGCGGCTCACGGGCGACACGCTGGCGCTGCTCGCGCCCGGACGGGAGCCGCTGAACCCGCCCGCGGCGTCCGGGGCGAAGTAGAGCGGCAGGCGCGGGTCGCTCCGCGTTGCCAGCGTGCTCACGGCGTGGCGCCCCGCCAGCACGTACCCGGGGCGCTGGATGTACAGGAACTGGTGCCACAGGTTGTTCTCCGTGCTGGCCGAGCCGTGCGACGCCAGCCAGTCGCCCGCCGGCGCGGCGATGCCCAGCTGCGCGCTCGCGAGCGCCTTTGCCACGCAGTCGCCCCCGCACGCCGTCTGCGCGAAGGCGGCCGAGGCCCCGCCGGCGCGCTGCGCCTCGACCCAGTGCATGTAGTACCGGGCCTTGAGGGTGTGCGCCGCGGCCCGCCACGCGGCCAGGTCGCCGCCGAAGCTGAAGTCCGCGGCCGCCATCTGCCCCAGCACGCCGGCCCCCGCGCCCCCGCCGGCGTTCAGGTTGGCGATGGCCCCGTCCAGCACCCCCTGCAGCGCCGCGTACACGGCCGCCTGCTCGTCCAGCGCGGGAGTGGGGTACGTTTCCAGGTCCAGCGCCTGCGAGTAGGCCACGTCGCCCCAGACGCTGGCGGCCGTGCCCATCAGGTAGGCCTCCTGCACCTGCAGCAGGCCCGCGCAGGCGCGGCACTCCGCCGAGTCCGCCAGGGCCTGCCCCCGCCGGATGTCGAGCAGCCCGCCGCCGCCGTACACGGCCCCCCACTCCACGTTGTACTCGCCCTCGCCGTTGGCGAACTCGTAGGTGTCCAGGGTGGCGAACTGCCGGTCCACCCCGGCCAGCTGCTGCATCCAGATCACCCCCGTGTGGGCGATGTGCCCCTCCGCCACCCGGTAGCTGTTGACCTGCGCGGAGGTGTACAGCTGCGCCGCCGTGGCGCGGGTGATGATGTTGGGGTTGGTGTCGGCGATGTCGATGAAGTCGCACCCGCCGAGCACCGCGCCCAGCAGGGCCGCGCCGGCCGCGCGATGCATCCATCCCTGCGTTCGCATCCGTTGGTTCTTCATGGCGTGGGTCAGCGGTTCAGGTTGACGGAAAGGATCCACGACCGCGTCTGCGGGTTGTTGAAGAAGTCCAGGCCGCGCCCCACGTTCTGCCCCATGAGGTTGCTCTCCGGGTCGATGCCCGTGTAGTCCGTCCAGGTGTGGAGGTTGCGGCCGGAGAGGGCCACGTTGATGGACGTGGTGCCCAGGCGCCGCACCCACGGCTGCTCGAAGGTGTAGGCCACCGTCACCTCGCGCAGCTTGACGAAGCTGGCGTCCTCCACGAACTGCGACGGGGGCCCGTTGAAGCCGCCGCCCAGCCCGCGCAGCCACGCGCCGCCCCAGTCCACCTCGCGCCCCGCGCCGGGGCCCGCCGTGAGCGGGACCTCGCCGTTGGGCAGGGCAAAGCGGCCGAACGCGTCCGTGAAGCCCGCCTTGCCGTCGGCCCCGTGGTAGGGGAGCGTCTCGGCGTGCGTGCCGTAGCTCAGCAGGGCGCCCTTGGTGCCGTTCCACATCGCGCCCCCCTGCCGGATGTCCAGCAGGCCGGAGACGCGCAGGTTGCCGGCGATGGTGACGGTGCTGCGCAGGCTGGCCGTGTAGTCCGGGTTGGGATCGCCGATGACGCGCGTCTCGGCGTCCATCAGGGGGCGGCCGCTGGCGGCCACGTACACGGCGCCCGCCGGCGCGTCGGGGAACTGTGCGTCGATGCTCTGCCCGTCCACCAGCGTGCCGCGGCCAAAGCGCACCCAGTCGTTGCCGATGAGCGAGCCGAAGCTGTGGCAGGGCTCGCCCTCGCCGGCCCGGGCCAGTCCCCAGATGGTGTTGGCGAAGCCCTGCAGGCGCAGCAGCTCCGACCCGGCCAGGTCTTCCACGCAGGTGCTCATCCGCGCGTACTGCGCGCCCACCGTCCAGGTGACGCCGCGGGCCTGCACGGGCACGGCGTCCAGCGACACCTCCCATCCACGCCCCGTGAACTCCGCCGCGTTGCGGAACTCCGCCCCGAAGCCGGAGCTCGCGGGAAGGGGGGCCTGCAGGATCACGTCGCGGGTGCGGTTGCGAAAGTACGTCACCCCCAGCGACACCCGCTCGTCCAGAAAGGCCAGGTCCGCGCCCGCCTCGAGCTCCGTCTTCTGCTCCGGGCGCACGTCGGGGTTGCCGCGGATGGCGCCCGTAAAGACGCCGCTCTGCCCGCCGTAGATGGAGTGCAGCCCGGCCGGCGTCGTCCAGCCGTCGTTGAACAGCCCCGTCTGGAAGCCGGAGGTGTTGGAGTAGACGGGCGGCTGGCGCCCCGTGCGCCCCCACGACGCCCGCAGCTTGCCGTAGCTCAGCAGCCGGCTGTCGCGGAACAGGGGGAGCTTGCCGAACTGCCAGGCGGCGCCCACGCTGGGGTAGAAGAAGCGCTGCCCCTCGCCCCCAAAGGTGGACGAGCCGTCCAGGCGCCCCGTGGCGCTGAGGGTGAGCTGGTCCGCGACGGTGACGTCGCCCGTGGCGAAGTAGCCGTCCGTGCGGATGGTGGATCGCGCGTCGTCCGGCACACGGGTGACGGCGTAGTCCGGCTGCACGGCGCCGGGGATGAGGGTGAACCCCGTGAGCGCGTTCTGCCGGAAGTCCGTGTGGTTGAGGTTCTGCCCCAGGGTCAGGCTTCCCTCCAGCCGGCTGCCCAGGGCGCCGCTGGCCGTGAGCGACAGGTTGGAGTCGATGATGAAGTTGCGGAACGTGGCCGTGATCACCTGTCCGTCCGGCGCGTTGGACGAGGTGTTGGGAAAGAAGGTCAGGCGCGCGTCGTCGCCGTAGTCCGCCCCCAGCGTGTAGTTCAGGCGCAGCCAGGGCTGCGGCGAAAAGTCCACCGCCACGTTGCCGAAGGTGCGGGCCACCTCGGAGGTGTTCAGGTTCTCGTGCGTCACGAAGAACGGGTTGTCGAAGCCGCGCCCCCCGTTCACGTCCAGGAAACTGCCCGTGGTGCACCCCGCCTGGTGGCAGCGGTAGGAGCGGTGGAGCCCCGTGGCCGGGTCCAGGTAGGGCCAGTTGTTGAACTCGGGCGGGGTGCGCAGGGCGCCCAGCTGGGCGCCCGAGGGGTTGGACCCCTGCTGCACCAGGTCCGACTGGCTCTGCGTGTAGGCCACGTTGCCCGTGACGTTGAGCACGTCCGTAAAGAAGTGCGACGCCTTGAGGCGCACGGTGCTGCGGGTGTACTCCGCGTTGCCGCGGAGCACGCCCGTCTGGTCCAGGTGCCCCACGCCCAGCATGTAGGTGGTGCGGTCCGCGCCCCCCTGCAGGGTGAGGTTGGTCTCCAGCCGCCGCGCCTGCCGGTACAGCTCGCCGGAGTGGTCGAACACCGGCGTTCCCGCGGCCAGGCGCGGGCCCCAGCTGCGCACGTCCGTCGTGCTGGCCACGCCGTCCTGTCCCTGCCCGAACTGCTGCTGCAGGGGCACGCTCCCGCTCACCTCGTCCAGGCCGGCGGTGGTGGAAAGGGTGACGCGCGTGCGTCCCGCCTGCCCGCGCCGCGTGGTGACGAGCACCACGCCGTTGGCCCCGCGCGAGCCGTAGATGGCCGTGGCGGCGGCGCCCTTGAGGATCTCGACGTGGTCCACGTCGTTGGGGTTCAGGTCGATGGCGCGGTTGGCCACCGCCGTGCCGGCGAGCATCCCCTCCAGCATGTTGCTGGCGTTGCTGATGGGCGTGCCGTCCACCACGAAGAGCGGCTGCGTGCCGCCAAAGATGGAGGCGGCGTCGCGGACGCGGATGTCCGTTCCCGCGCCGGGGTCGCCGGACGAGCTGGTGACGGTCACCCCCGGCGCCTTGGCCGCCAGCGCGGTGGTCAGGTTGGGCTCGCGGGCGCCCGTGATGTCCTCCGCCCGCACGGTGCTGATGGACGTCACCACCCGCTCGCGCGTGGTTTCCGTCCCCTGTCCGGTGGCGACCACCTCCTCCAGCAGCAGCACGTCCGATCCGAGCTGGAAGTCCTGCGTGAGCCGTGCGCCGGGCTGGAGCGCCAGGGTGCGTGAGAGCGTGGACAGCCCCACGCGGCTTGCCGTGAGGGTCACGGACTGCCCGGGGCGAAAGCGGGAGGCGGGCACCACCAGGGCGTAGGTGCCGTCTTCCCGCGTCGTGGCGCCCACGTTCAGGGAGGTGATGCGCACGAGCACGGCGGTCTCGGGCGATCCCGATCCGCTGGTGACGCGCCCGGTGATGTGGGCCGCGTCCTGCGCCGCGGCGGGGGTGATGCACGTCAACGCGGCGGCCACTGCGACAAACCAGGGTATGGGCTTCATGTGCGTTGTCTCGTGTCTGCCGGCACCCGGGTGCCGGCGGTGATGGGCCGCGGAGGGGTTCCTCCGCCGCTGTTCGCCGCGTGTTTCCGGGTGGCGCCTCGCAGGGCGTCGCGCGGCGTGAGCAGCCGGCGGGGCCGGGACGTGCCCGGCGGGATGGAGCGGGGCTGGGGTGGGGAGTGCCGCCTGGTGCCAGGCGTGCCGCCGTTCGGCGGAGCGTGTGCGCGGGGCCGGACCCGGGCGCCGTCGGTGCTCACTCGAATGGTGCGGCAACACGGGACGACGCTCCATGACCGCTTGTCGACGCCTTGCCCGTACCACTTGCGGGAGGAGTCACGGCACCGGGAGGAGCGGGGGAGCGGACGAGGGGGATCAGCGGAGAAAAACCGGGAAAACGGATTCTCACGCAGAGGGAATGGAGGAAACGGAGTACTGCCGCTTGGGGATAAGCGGGATGCGGCTGCCGGGACGAGCGGGCGGGCGGTCGGCGCTTGTACCAAATCTGAAAAACAACACTTGGGAATACAGAGGAACAGGGTCAAACAGAGGAGCAGAAACAAGCGTCGCTAATCATCTTCCTCTGTCTGACTCTGTTCCTCTGTACGCCAATTCTTTTTCAGGATCTTACATCGGCGCGAGGACGGCGGTGCGGCCGGGTGCGGGAGGATGGTGGCGCGCGCGCCAGCGGTGGGCGGCGGCGGCGAAGAGGGCGCTGGGAATCCCGATCCCCAGCACGTGGATCAGGATGCCGTTGATCGTCGCCGCCGGCGCGGGCGGGCCCACGAGCGCGGCGGAGAGGGGGACGACGGCGTACGTCATCACCCCGTAGACGAGCAGGCCGTAGAGCGCGCCCCAGGCCAGCGGCGCGCGCGCCAGGGCGGGGAGCGCGCGGCTCGCGAGCTGATAGACGGCGACGACGGCAAAGGCGATGACGAAGTGCAGCGCCAGCCCCAGCAGCGCCGTGCGTACGCCGCCCCCGTAGGCGGCGCGGCCCAGCAGGCCGGACGCCACGCTCTGCAGCACGTTCAGGGGAGGCACGCCGCGCAGGGCGTAGAAGACGATCACCTCCCCGATGTCCAGCGCGCCGACGACCAGCCCGCCGAGGAGCAGGGCCCGGGCGGGGCTGAGCGGGGGGATGCGTTCCGTGGGCATGTGCGTGTCCGTGCGGGGGATGGCGCGGCCGGCGGACCGTCGCGCGGGTGCGGCGGCCTGCCGGTGCGGATGCACGGGAGTATTCACGCGGTGCCCCGCGCGCCCAAGGTCCACTTGGTGGCGGGGTTCCGATACCAGTCGCGGAGGCGGGGCGGGGGAGGCGGATTCAGCCGGTGGCCAGATCCCCGGCGAAGGAGGAGGGATGCAATCCGCCGCCGAGTCGGCAGTCCGCGCAGGCGGACTTCGTGTAGTCGTTGCGGCGAATTCATTCGCTCTGCGGGGCTGCGACAGGGCTCTGCCGGGCCTACGATGGGATCTGCCGGCCTGCGACGGAAATCGAGCCGAGCGCGTCAGGACGGAGGGATGATCACGCCGCCGACGTCCATCGCCCGGCGCGGGCCCGCGACACCGCGTCGATCGCCTGCGCCAGCCGCCGCACCCCGTCCTGGATCGCCGCCTCGTCGGCGGACGCGAATCCCAGCAGCAGGCCGTTGCGCGCCGTGGCCGGGTCCAGGTAGTGGACGGACAGGGCCGACACCTCCACGCCGCGGGCGAGGGCTTCGCGCACCACCTCCTCGTCCGGCAGTTCGGGGGGCAGGTACCCGGCCATGTGCAGCCCGGCGTCCGCGGGATGGAGCGTGAGCGTGCCGCCCATCTCGCGGTGCACGGCGGACACGAGCGCATCCTGCCGCACCTCGTATGCGCGCCGCATCCGGCGGATGTGCCGGGCGAAGTGCCCCTCGCGGATGAAGTCGGCCAGCACCAGCTGCTGCAGGATGGGCGGATGCTGCTCCAGGAGCAGGCGCGCCCGCGCGAACCCCTCCACCAGCTCCGGCGGCACCACGATGAACCCGATGCGCAGCGCCGGGAACACGGACTTGCTGAAGGTGCCCAGATAGATGACGCGCGATCCGCCGTCCAGCCCCTGCAGCGCCATCACGGGCCGGCCGCCGTAGCGGAACTCGCTGTCGTAGTCGTCTTCCAGGATCCACGCGTTGGCCTGCCGCGCCCAGTCGATGAGCATCAGCCGCCGCTGCAGGCTCATGGTCACCCCCAGCGGATACTGGTGCGAGGGGGAGACGAACACGAGCCGGGCGTCGGGCGCGCGGCGGATCCCCTCCGCCACGTCCAGCCCCTCGCCGTCCACCGGCACGGGGACGATGCGCGCCGACGCGGCGGAGAGCGCGGCGCGGGCGGCCAGGTACGCGGGCTCCTCCAGCCACGCCGTCTGGCCCGGGTCCAGCAGCAGCCGCGCCAGGAACCCCATCCCGTGCTGCACCCCGCCGATCACCATCACCTGCTCGGGCGTGCACCGCACCCCGCGCGACGCGGCCACGTAGCTGGCGATGGCCTCCCGGAGGACGGGCACGCCGGGCGGGGCGCCGTAGTCCAGCTCGGTGATGCTCGTCATGCGGGCGCGGTGGATGAGCAGCCGGTTCCACACCTTGCGGGGAAACAGGTCCAGCCCCGGGATGCCCAGGCGGAACGGCGGAATGCCCCCGCTCACCCGGTAGATGGCGCGCGGCGTGGCCACGACGGCCTCGCCGCGGCCGGAGAGCCCGCCGGCCGGCGCGCTTTCTGTCGCCGAAGGGGCGGAGAGGCGGACTTTCGTCAGCTTGTCGGGGAGCACGTCCACCACCCGCGTTCCCGATCCCACCACCGTCGTGAGGTAGCCCTCCGCCCGCAGCTGGTCCACGGCCTGGAGCACCGTCGTGCGCGACACGCCCAGGTCTTCCGCCAGCCCGCGGGACGAGGGGATGCGCGCGCCCGCCGGGATGCGGCCGCCCACGATGGCGTTGCGGATCTCCTCGTACAGCTGGCGGTGCAGCGGCAGCCGGCCGTGCGGGTCCAGGCGGGCCAGGAGCGACGTGGTGGGAAAGCCTCGTTTGGGCATGGGGCTGCGATCCTGGGTACGGCTGCCGGCGCGCCCGCCGGCCTGGGTTCGTCGCTGCCCGCGGATGGGGCACCACGTTCGAACGCGCCGGGCGGGCCGTCTATGACATCCGCGGGAGGGGAGAGTGGTATGCGCAAGCCGCGGCCAAGTGGTGCTGGATGCCGGGCCGCGCATCCCCCAGCGTTGGGTGCGGCGTCCTCCGTTCCGCGGGGGGCCGGCATTCCGTTCCGCACCCGTCCTCCCGGAGGCGACCGATGCGCTCCCCCACGCTCCTGATCCCGTTCGCGGGACTCCTGCTCCTGTCCGCATGCGGTTCCGCGGGCTCCGCCGCCGCCCCCGGGCACCAGGTGGCCGCCGCGGAGAATGACCAGCACGACGCCGGCGCAGACGTGCACGCCGACACCGCGCGCATCCGCCGGGCGACCGCGGCGTACCGGCGCCTGGACGCGGCCGTCGCGGACGGGTATGCGCGCTCGGTGACGCAGTGCATCCAGCACCCGCGCCACGGGGTGATGGGCTATCACCACGGCAACCGCGCGCTCATGGACGGCCGCGTGGAGTTGGAGCGGCCGGAGATCCTGGTCTACTCGCGGACGGCGTCCGGGGAAAGCGTGCTGAACGGGGTGGAGTACGTCGTGCCCTTCTCGGCCGTGCCGCGCGCGGGGACGCCGCCGCGGGTGATGGGGCAGGCGCTGAAGCCCAGCGACGAGCTCCAGCTCTGGTACCTGCACGTGTGGGTGTGGCGGGAAAACCCCTCCGGCCTGTTCGCGGACTGGAATCCGGCGCTCAGCTGCTGAGGGGTGTTCCTGCCGCTTCGCGCACTTGGTGGATGAACCACTGCGGCGTTGATTTCCTGAGGAAGGCGCCCGGTGGGTCCATCCCGCGCCGGATCGTGTGGCGCCGGCCGAAGGATCTACTTTCCCGTGCTCGATCGTCGCGCCGCAGAGGATCCCTCCCCGCGAGGTGTCGAAAGCCGAAGCGCGCGGGCACCCGTCTTCATCCAAATTTCCGGCGCGGGCAGGTTTCTAACTGATCGCGATCGTGTGGATGATGTGCCACGACAGGCATCCACCTCCGCCCCCGCCATCGTGCCTCTCCGAAAAAACGCGGATGCCGTCCCCTCGCCGGCAGCAGCCTCGCTACCAAGGGCCTGACGCACCCGCCGGTTCGCCGTCCGCTCCGCATCCGGCCGTCACGATCGCAATCATCCAGCTTCGGCCGTCTCCGAACACCGTACCTGCGCGAGGGATGCGCCGCGATGGCGATCGGACGGCGCGAGCAGGAAGCAACCGCCGCGGAAGGAGGAACGTGCTTGCTGCACGCCCGGGCGAAACTTCGTCGCGGGGGCGGCGTACGTGATTCCGCGTCCTGGCCGCATCCCGCTCCTCCTGATCCGATCCTCCGCATGTCCTCGCCCCAATCCCCCGAACAACCGTCGCAGACACGCGTCGCCGTGCTGGCCTCCGTGCGCGTGGGGCTGTCGGCCCTGCGGCTCAACCCGCTGCGGACGGTGCTCGCCACGCTGGGGGTGATCGTGGGCGTGGGCGCGCTGGTGGCCGTGCTGTCGCTGGGGGATGGGATGGAGGCGTACGCGCGCAGCGAAGTCGCCAGCAGCACCGGCGTGCAGAACGTGTACGTGACGCCCGTGACGACGGACACCATGGACGGCATCCGCGTGCCGCGCGAGAACTTTCCCTGCTTCGGCGTGGCGGACGCGGAACAGGCGGCGCGCGTGCCCGGCATCGGCGAGGCGTCGCTCACGTACTCCGGCACCACGCTCGTCCGCGGCGACAGCACCGGGCGCCCGCGGGCCGCGCGCGTGACGGCGGCGCTCGCCAACACGGCCGCCTTCTACGGCACGGAGCTGGGCGCCGGGCGCTTCTTCACCGAGGCGGAGGTGGCGGCGGACGCGCCGGTGGCGGTGGTATCGCACAACCTGGCGCGCGAGCTCGCCCCGGGCGGCGATCCGAACGCCATCCTGGGGCGGACGATCCTCTTTCGCGGCGGCGCGCGGACCGTCGTGGGGGTGATGAAGGCGCGCGAAGGCGAGGAGGGATTCGCCGCCTACATTCCGCTCCCCGCCGGGCCCGCCGTCATGGCCCCCGCCGAGGCGGCGCGCGCGCGGACGCTGGTGCTGCGGGCAGAACGGGTGGAGGCGGTGGACAGCGCGGGCGCGGCGGTGGAGCGCTGGCTGGCGGCGCGCTACGGCGCGGACGGGGAGTTCGAGGTGGCCACGGACGGGGCACGCTCGCGGGAGATGGCCCGCGGGTTCCTGCTCTTCAAGGTGTTCATGGGGGCCATCGCGGGCATTTCGCTGCTGGTGGGGGGCATCGGGATCATGAACGTGCTCCTGGCCTCGGTCACGGAGCGCACGCGGGAGATCGGCATCCGCAAGGCCGTGGGCGCCCGCCGCCGCGACATCATCCTCCAGTTCCTCTCCGAGTCCGTGGCCATCACGGGTTCGGGGAGCGCGCTGGGGCTCGTGTTCGGCCTGGTGGTGGCGTTCGGCGTGACGGCGCTGATGCGATCGACGCTCAAGGCGCCCATCCACGCCGGCCTGTCCGTTTCCACGCTGGCCGTCGCCGCGCTGTCGGCCATCATCGTGGGGATCACGTTCGGCACCTATCCCGCCCTCCGCGCCGCGCGCCTCAGCCCCATCGAGGCCATCCGCCACGAATAGGTTTGTGACGGGTGAGGAGGGGGCGGAGGGGGACGGCGGGAGCGAGCGGAGGGCGGGAGGGTGGTATCGAGTGGAGGCGGGAGAGTGGTATCCGGCGGAGCGGGAGCGAATGAATTCGCGGCTACAACTTCACACTGTCCGCCTGCGCGGACACCAACGACGACACGAGAAAAGCCGCGAGCCTCTCAGCAGTAGAGGGGTGCGGCTTTTCGGATATCAAGCGATGAACGGTTTGCGTGCATCGCGCCGCCTTCCTCGCTTGCGCGTCGTGAGGGCATCCAGCTTTTCCAGCTCCGCGAGGGTGCGCGCGGGCGGGGGGGCGAAGAGCTGGTCGAGTCCCGCGTACGCATTCAGCATGATCGCCAGCTTCAGAAGCCGCTCCAGCGATATGCTGCCCGTTCGCTCGAAGCGCCGGTAGCTGGCCAGGGTCAAACCCGCCCGCTCCGCCGCCTCTTGCTGCGTCCAGCCGCGATGCAGCCGAAGCGCCCGCACACGCATGGCGAGCGTGCGGGCGATCTCGCGCGGAGTCTGCAGCTCAAGGGGTAACATGTTGATGATTATCTGCTCTAGAACAGTGTAGTCGTCTATATATTAACCCATACCTCCCGCAAAGATCAACGACTTGAATCTGGATCATCCCTCGTCGTCCTCGTTCTCGGGGCGGAGGTGGCGGACCTGGGCGGGGACGAGCGATTGCAGCGCGTCGGCGACGAGGGTGCGGTGGCAGTGGGCGGGATCGGCCTCGAAGCAGAGCAGGCACACGCGCCGGCCGCCGCGCACGAGCCCCGCCAGCGCCTCCAGCTCCGTCTGCGCCTGCTCCGTGGCCAATTGCTCGGTGAAGATGGCACGCATTTCGTCGTGCCGGCCGGCGCGGGCGGCGGCGCGGCCATCCGATGGCGTGCCCAGCGCGCGCAGGTGCAGGTAGTCCATCCCCACGGAGCGCACGTTCTCCCCCAGCTTGGTCTTGGAGAAGCCCGGCCGGCGCGAGCTGGCGACGGCGCGCACGTCCACCAGCAGCTCCACGTCCGCGGCCTGCAGCGCGGCGAGAAAGCTCTGCATGGTGGCGCCTTCGTATCCAATGGTGGCGACGGTGTTCATGCGTGCGTTGCTCCGGCTCAGGTCGGATGATGGATTCGGAGACGGATAGCGAATCCTGCGCCGCATGTCCAGATCAATGCACCAGCGTTGCGCGGAAACGAGGTGACGGGTAGATTTGCAGATATAGTTCTCAATGTAAACAATATAGGTTGTGCGTGGGGCGGGAGCGATCGAAATCGCGGCTGCAACTTCACACGGTCGGCCTGCGCTACCGACCGCGTGTTGGGTGAGCGATGGCGGTCGATGCGTCGTCGTCCAATCGCCAACCATCCATTCGTCCATCCACCCGCAGCGACCGCCGATGAAGGTGATGCGCATCCTCCCGTTGCTGCTGGTTCCGCTGCTCGCGGCGTTCGTGCTGGACCGGCCGGTCACCGTGTTCATCGCGGGCGACTCCACGGCGGCGCAGAAGCTGGTGACCCGGCGGCCGGAGACGGGGTGGGGCGAGCGGCTGCAGCAGCACTTCGACATCGACGCCGTGCGGGTGCAGAATCACGCCCGCAACGGCCGCAGCACGCGCACGTTCGTCGCCGAGGGGCGCTGGCAGGCCGTCGTGGACGAGCTGCGGCCGGGCGACTACGTGCTCATCCAGTTCGGCCACAACGACGGGTCGCCGGACAAGGTGGATCGCTACACGCCGCCCGCGGACTACCGCCGCAACCTGGCCCGCTTCGTCGCGGAGGCACGCGCGCGGCGGGCGAATCCCGTGCTGATGACGCCCGTCGTGCGCCGCCGCTTCGATGACGCCTGCCGGTTCTACGACACGCACGGCGAGTATCCGGACCTGGTGCGATCCGTGGCCGCGGAACTGGGCGTGCCGCTGATCGACATGCACCGCGCCAGCGAGCGGGTGCTGCGCGAGCACGGGGCAGAGCGGTCGCGCGGCCTGTTCCTGCACCTGGCGCCCGGCGAGCACGCCAACCATCCCGCCGGTCTGCGCGACGACACGCACTTTTCGCCCGCCGGCGCGGAGCGGATGGCGGAGCTGGCGGTGCAGGGGATCCGCGATGCCGTGCCCGCGCTGGCCGCGCACTTGGTGCCACCGGGGGAGTCCTGAACGCGACGAGGCCGCAAGCCTCTCGTGGAGACTCGCGGCCCGTGATCGTCCGTCGGAGAACGCGGAGCCCGCTCCTGGCGAATGAAGCGGGGCCCGGTCCTGAGCGAATGAATTCGCCGCTGGAAATTCGCGAAGTCCGCCTTCGCGGACTGCACCGCCGCGATTTCCGCGCGACTACGCCTAGACGGAAGCCGGCCTGACGCTTACGGCGTGCAGCAGGGGCCGCACGACTTGCAGTTGTACACGCCGTTCGTCTCGCTGACGCCGCTGGTGGCCACGGTGCAGTAGTCCGTCCGCGCGAACGCGTTCTCGGCCGCGCGGAACGGCGAGGTCGTCGTCGTCGTGAACGAATGCACCGTCAGCGCGTCCACGTTCAGCTGGATCGACTTCATGGCATCCTCCGGAAGTTGCGGGTGAGCAGCCGTCTCGATGCGGGAAGATATGCATCCTGCACATTTAACGCTACTAAATCATCACTATCCGGCGATTGGGCGCATGCGGGACGGCTGGGATCCGCGCCCATGAAAGACTTCCGTGGCCGTACTCCGTTCCCCCCTGTGCGTGAGACTCTTCTTTCGATGTGGATGAGCGATGATGGCTAGCTCCACGCGCGCGGCCCTGCTCGCGCTGGCGATGGGCCTGATGGGCAGCGGGACGTCGTGCGCGGCGGCACAGCCGGGATCCGCCGCGCCCGCTGCTCCGTCCGCAGCCGAGGCCGCACCGGACACGCTGCTGGCGATGTCGCGGATCATGGCGCTGCCGGCGGCGGAGCGCGACGCGTGGAGGAGCTACGTAGAGAAGTCGCGGCGCATGGCGGCCCAGGACCGCGCGGCCATGGACGCCGAGCTGCGCGGGGCGGGGAAGGACGCGTGGACGCCCGCCCCCGCCGGCCGCGGCTTCGAGGTCACGGACGCCATGACGGACGCGTGGTTCGCGGGCGATTCGGCGCGGCGGCTGGCGGACGTGTTCGTGAGCTACCAGACGCCGTCGGGGGGGTGGAGCAAGCGCATCGACTTCGCGCGCCCGCGGCAGCCCGGCGAGAGCTTTGCCAGCGAGCGGAGCTGGATGTGGATCGGCACGCTGGACAACGGCGCCACCACGGAGCAGCTGCGCTTCCTGGCCGGGGCCCTGCGCGCGCACGGCGATTCGGCGCACCGCGCGTCGTTCCTGCGCGGCATGGAGTACCTGCTGGCCGCGCAGCAGCCCGCGGGGTGCTGGCCGCAGGTGTATCCGCTCGCGGGCGGCTACCACGACGCCGCCACGTGGAACGACGACGCCGGCATCAACGCCCTGCGGGTGATGCGCTCCGCCGCGGCGGGCGAGTACCCGTGGGTGCCCGCGGAGATGCGGGCCCGCGCCGCGGCGTCCGTGGAGCGCGGCGTCGGCTGCATCCTGGCCACGCAGATCCGCGTGGGCGGGCGGCGGACGGCGTGGGGCGCGCAGCACGATCCCATCGGCTTCGCGCCCGTGAAGGCCCGCGCGTACGAGCACGCGTCGCTCAGCGGGCGGGAGAGCGCGGAGATCCTGGACTTCTTGATGCGGATCGAGAACCCGTCGCCGGCCGTGGTGGAGGCGGTGCACGCGGCGGCGGCGTGGTTTCGCGCGGCGGCCATTACGGGACAGCGGTACCTGCCGCGGGGGGAGGTGATGGCGGATTCCACCGCGGGGCCGCTGTGGGCGCGGTTCCACGAGATTGGCACCAACCGCCCCATCTTCAGCGACCGTGACGGGGTGGTCCGCTACGCGCTCGCGGAGATCGGCGAGGAGCGGCGGCGCGGCTACCTGTGGTACACCGACGAGCCCGCCGCCACCCTGCGCCGCTACGACCGCTGGGTCCGGCGGCACGGGATGCCGTGAGGCCCGGGTCGATCGGAGGAGAGGGGCGCGGGGGGCGGAGTGAGTGAATCCGCCGAGGAGTGGGAGCGAATGAATTCGCGGCTACAACTTCACACTGTCGGCCTCCGCCGACACCACTGCGGGATTCGTCTGCGACCCGGGCTCATCGCCTGAACGCGACGACGATGTCATTCCGAGCGAGGAACGAGTAGTGAGGAATCTTCTCGCCCGTGGCAAGTGGCCCGCCTCCGGCCTGGATCTCTCCCTCCGATCTTTACAGCCGTTCGGGATTACGTCAGGCCATCCCCGACCGTCACGCCGAACGCGCGGTCGATCTCCTCCATCTCCGCCTGGTACGCGGGATCGGCACCCGCCCCGGCGTAGGCTTGGCGCAGGCGCTCCTGTCGTGAGGCGGAGGTTCCGCGGATGAGGCGCTTGGTCCTCGCGCTCGTGGACCGTGTGGGTTCTTGCTGCGAATCAGGCATACGTCACCAGATTGAGTATCCCGGGGCGGGGAATCGGCGCGGGGCGGAGCACCTGCCCGGCGGAGAAGATTCCTCGGTCGGCGCCAGGGTTGCGTGCACGGGAAGGTATCTGCAAGCGCCTCCCTCGGAATGACAGTGGTCGGCGGTGGGTGTCCAGTGTGTGTGGGAGTGGCTGGCGTGTCAAGAAGAAGCGGAGGGCGTGGAGACCCGTCTCCGCGCCCTCCGCGTCTCCGTGTGTGGCCCGTCGTTTCTTCGCGACTACAGGTTGTTGCAGGCCGTCTGGCTGGAGGTCTCGTCGGCGGCGCCGTGCAGGCTGGGGGTGCCGCGCTCCACGCTGGCGGTGTAGCTGCCGCCGGGCGTGCCGGGGGTGCGGAAGGTGATGCGCCCGTTGCCGTCCGACCGGTACCAGGGGATGGAGCGCGACGTGAGCAGCGTCTTGGTCTGGGTGTGCACGTGGTGGTATCCGTTGGTCGCGCTCACGCCGAAGGTGATCCAGTCCGGCGTCGTGAGGTCCAGAAAGCGGCTGTTGACGCCGTTGCACGAGCCGTGGTGGTTGCCCTTGACCACGTTCACGTTCATCCCCGGCGACACGTCGTACCCGGCCGCGTCGAAGTACGCCAGCGCGCCGTGCTCCGCATCGCCCGACAGCCACATGGTGAACGACGCGCTGTCCGGGCCCACCAGCTTGAGGGGCACGGAGCGGTCGTTGGCATCCCCCGTGGGCGAGGGCTTCATCACGTGCAGCTTGGCGCCGCCGTCCAGCACGAAGGTGCAGATCGCCGCGCCCGTGCCGCAGGCGTTGTCCGTGTCCCGGTAGTCCGTCACCCCGCGGCCCGCGCGCGCCGCGAGGGAGTCGCGCAGCTCCTGCAGGGTGGAACTCACCTGCGCGTCCTTGTTCTCAAAAAAGAGGGGGATGCGGATGTTGTGCGCCGTCTTGAAGAACTCGCGCAGGCCGCCGTGGTGGTCGTAGTGGGCGTGGGACATGAACATCATGTCGATGTCGCCGCCGGCCATCCCGAACTCGGCGATCAGGTCCGCCATGCGCCCCAGCCCCTGCCCTGCGTCCACGATGATGCGCGAGTCGCCGTTCTCGATCAGGATCGCGTCCGCCTGCCCCGCGTCGATGATGCGCACCACCAGCTCGCCGCGCTTGCCCTGGTTGCGCGCGCCCGGCGTTCCCTTGTCCCCCACGCCAAAGGACGTGGTGGAGGCGTGCCAGTTGGCGCCCTTGGCATCCAGGTTGTCCAGCGACGGGTCGCTCACGCCGCGGGTGGCGCCCACGGGCATGGCCGTGGCCCAGGCGACGGAGTCCACGCTGGCGCCGCCGCCGTCGCGCAGGGCCACCCAGTCCGCCGTGTTGGCCAGGTTCAGGATGGCGTACGCGTAGCTCGCCGTGAGGCCGCCGTTGGTGGCGGGATTGGCGTCGCGGGCCAGCACCACGTATCCGCCCGCGGGGACGGTGACGGCGCCGGCGATGGTTTGCGGCGAATCGTTGTTGGAGGCGAGCGTCCATCCCTGCAGGTTCACGGCGGAGGCGCCGCGGTTGTGGATCTCGATCCACTCGCCGCTGGCGTCCAGCACGGCGTTGGGATCGGCCATCACCTCGTTGATGACGATCTGCGAGGCGTACGTGGAGACGGCGAGCTGGGGCTCGGGGCTGAGCGGTGCCGTGGGCGTCTGCGCGAGGTCGGAGCAGGCGGACAGCACGAGCAGCCCGCCGACCGCGGGGAGGGCGTGGAGGCGAAGGGACAGCATGGGGTACTCCGGGTACTGGGAGCGATACCGATGGTGAGTCCGTTAAATATGTCTGCAAACACGTATGCGCGGCAGCCGTCTCGCCGTGCAAGTTCAACAAATCCAAAGTTTTGGATGATGAACATCCGTATCCCGAACCGCGTTTCCCGCTTTTGTGGGCTCCGCGGGAGACAGGACAACAGATGAGAACGGCAACAGCAATCTCACACAGAGGAACAGGGGAACAGAGGAACAGCAAAGCGCTTGTAATTCTCCTCTGTTCCCCCTGTTCCTCTGTGTGAGTCCAATCCGTTGTCGTTTCCGCAGTTCTCCGCGCCTCCGCGCCTCCGCGTGAGACCCGCCATTTGGGGATGCGAAAAGGGCACTTCCCCAATCGAGGAAGTGCCCCTTTGTCATCCACCCGATCCGCCGTGCAGATGCCGGATCAGTAGCCGGGGTTCTGCGTGAGCAGCGGGTTCACGGAGATGGCCTCGGACGGGATGGGGTAGAACCGGTCGTTGGCGTCCAGCGAGAGCAGCACCTTGGGCACGCTGCTGTCGCGGGGGATGCAGTTGCTGCAGCCGCTGGGGCGCGGACGGTTCCAGAACGAGCGCGCCGCGTTGGTGCTGTACTGCTCGATGCGCGCCTTGGCCCAGTCCCAGTGCCGCTGCGAGTCGAAGTGGCCGTGCCCCTCGGCCGCCAGCTCGTAGCGGCGCTCCAGGAAGATGGCGTCCTTCATCTGCGCCTTGCTGAGCCCGGCCGGGATCTCCGGCACCCCCGCGCGCCGCCGCACCATGTTCACAAACTCGCGCGCCGGCTCCGGGCCCGTGTTCTCATTCACGGCCTCGGCCAGCGACAGGAGCACGTCGGCGTAGCGGATGAGGATGAAGTTGGGCTCCTCGGCGCCGTCCTGCGAGCCGGTCACCTTGTCCATGTACTTGTGCGGCACCGGCGCGAAGCTGCCGTATGCGTTCACGGCGTTTTGCGTGCTGTCCCACACCACCGTCGCGCCGGACTTCTTGGTGTACGACAGCAGCCAGGTGGCCGCCTTGCGCGTGTCGTCGGCGTGGTAGCTGAAGAAGAACGGCCACTCCACGCCAAACGAGGGGTTCTGGCTGTCGCACCAGGGAAAGTCCGCCTGGTTGGGGAGCGGGCGCGGCGCGAACTGGTCGCACATGTGCCCGCCGGCGCCCGCCGCGCGCGTGTTCTGGATGTCGAAGATGACCTCCGCGTTGTTCTCGTTGGTCTGCGAGAACACGCTGGCGTAGCTGGGAAGCAGCTGGTACTGCCCGCTCGCCACCACCTCGCGCGCCCAGCGCTCCGCCTGCGTGTACGCCGCCGCCCCGCCGCCGCCCACGGCGCCGAGCTGCAGGTACACCTTGGCCAGCAGCGCCTTCGCGGCGCCGTTCGTGGCCCGGCCCAGGTCGCGCCCCGTGAAGCGTGCCGGGAGCGTGGTGGCCCCCACCTGCAGGTCGGCGATGATGGCCGCGTACACCTCGGCCTGCGGCGCGCGGGCCCGGCGCAGGTCTTCCAGCGAGCTCGTTTCCTCCAGGTACAGCGGCACGTCGCCGAACAGGCGGACGAGGTTGAAGTAGTGGTAGGCCCGCAGGAACTTCGCCTCCGCCACGATGCGGTCGCGGAGCGCCGGGTCCATCCCCTGGATCCCCGGCACGTTGGTGATGACCGAGTTGGCCCGGTTCACCGCGTGGTAGGCGCTCTGCCACACCCCGATGATGTAGTTGTGCGACGGGTTCACCGTGAACACGTCCGGCTGCGTGCGCTCGTTGGTGGCGCCCAGCCGCAGCGTCATGGTTTCCGTGGGATAGTCGGTCAGCATCCAGAAGTGCCGGCCGTAGTACTCCGTGTCGTCCACCCCCAGGGCGTCCACGTCCGCCTGGAAGCCGTCGTACGCGCCGGAGAGCGCCGCCAGGGCGTCGTCGGCGTTGCGGTAGAAGTTCTCCGGCGCCACGAACGAGTAGGGCACCTCCGTCAGGTGGTCGTCGCAGGCCGCCGTGGCCAGCGCCAGGCCGCCCAGCAGCGCCAGGGCCCGGCCGCGTGTCATCGTCATCATCGGATTCGCATCCATGCGCAGGGGAGCCGGGCCGCCGCGGCGCCGAGTGCCGCGGCGGCCCCCTCCGGTCTCAGTAGGTGAAGTTGAAGCCGACGGTCACCGAGCGGGACGCCGGGTACGACCCGATGTCGATCCCCCGGTTCAGGTTCCCCACCCCGAAGCTGCTCACCTCCGGGTCGAATCCGCGGTAGTCCGTCCACGTCACCAGGTTGGTGCCCGTGACGTAGACGCGGGCCCGCTGAAAGCCCCGGCCGCGCACCCACCCCTCGGGGACCTGGTAGGCCAGCGACAGCGTCTTGAGGCGCACGTACGATCCGTCTTCCAGGATCAGGTCGTTGTAGTCCGTGGTCCCCGCGCCCACCGTGTTCACGCCGAACCGGGGGTAGCGCGCGTCCGGGTTCTGCGGCGTCCAGCGGTCCGTGTAGCGCTCGCGCAGCACGTTGGTCGCCAGGTCGCCGCCCGTCAGGCGCCACAGGTTCAGGTTCAGCACCTCGTTGCCGAACGTGCCCGTGAGCAGGCTGCTGACCTCGAAGCCGCGGAACGACACCGTGTTCTGCCAGCCGATGGTGAAGTCCGGGTGCGGGCTGCCGATGATGGTGCGGTCGGCCGTGTTGATGGTGTCGTTGCCGTCCCTGTCCATGAAGATCACGTCGCCCGGCCGGTACGCCGCGCCCGTCACCAGGTTGCGGACGCCCGCCAGCGACGCCGCCTGCGCGCTGTCGCGGACGATGCCGGCCGTCCGGTAGCCCACGAACACGCCGATGGGCTCGCCCACCCGCACCACCGTGCCGCCCAGCTTGAAGTCGTCGGAGATGGTGCCGGCGCGGATCTCGTCGTCGCCGCCCAGGGACACCACCTCGTTGCGGTTGCGGGCGTAGTTGAAGGACGTGCGCCACCCCACGCGGCGGTCGTCGCCCCGCAGCAGGTCCACGTTCACCCCCAGCTCGATCCCCCGGTTCTCCACCGAGCCCGCGTTGATGAGCGCCCGGCCAAAGCCGCTTTCCGACGGCAGGTCCACGAACAGCAGCAGGTCGTCCGTGCGCTTGCGGTACCAGTCCGCCGTCACCACCGCGCGCTCCCACAGGCCCAGGTCGAACCCCAGGTCCACCTCCGACGTGGTTTCCCACGTGAGGTCGTTGTTGGCCACGCCGATGGGAAAGTAGCCGCTGACGACGTTGCCGCCGAACGAGTACGACGTGCTGGTGAGCCGGGCCAGCGACTGGTAGGGGCGGATGCCGGGGTTGCCGGCGCGGCCCACCGAGGCGCGCAGCTTGAGCTCGTCGATGGCGTCGATCCCCTGCATGAACGGTTCGTCCGACACGCGCCACGCCAGGGCCGCGCTGGGGAAGAACGCCCACTTGTTCCCGGCGCCAAAGCGCGACGAGCCGTCGCGGCGCCCCGTGAGCGTCAACAGGTAGCGGTCCAGCAGCCGGTAGTTCAGGCGGCCCAGGTACGACTGCAGCACCCACCGCTCGCGCTCCGACGTGGGCCGGTCGAACACGGTGGCGGACTCGATGTCGTCGAAGGTGGTGATGTCCGACACGAAGCCCGTGGCGCTCATCCCCGTGCGCACGTTGGTGTTGCTCTGCCAGGTGTAGCCGCCCAGCAGGTCCCACTCGTGCGCCTGGCCAATGCGGCCGGAGTACGTGAGCGTGTTCTCGTTCAGGTAGCTGAGCACCTCGGCGCGGCCGCGGATGGCCTCGCCGCCCGCTTCCTCGCCGCGGCGCGTGAGCCGGGGGTAGTACGTGTCGCGAAAGCGGCTGCTGAAGTCTGCGCCCAGGGCCACGCGCGCCCGCAGCCCGGCCAGCGGCTCCCACTCGCCAAAGGTGTTGCCCAGCACGCGCGTGTCGCCCAGCCGGTCCGTGACCTCCGCCGCCAGGGAGACGGGGTTCACCAGGTTGCTGGCCTGCCCCGCGGGCACGCCGACGAGGGGCAGGTCGCGCCCCTGGTAGGGGTAGCGGCCGTCCGCCAGGCGCACGGGAAGGAAGGGGTAGGCCTGGATGGCCGCGCCCACGGCCCCCGCGCGGGCGTTGCTCTCGCCCTCCGTGGGGATGAAGGTGCTGTTCACCCGGCTGCCGGAGAGCGTGGCGCCAAAGCGCAGGCGGTTGCCGATCCCCTGGTCCAGGCTGGCCCGCAGCGAGTAGCGCTCGAAGCCCGAGCCCAGCACCACGCCCGTCTGGTCGAACCAGCCGCCGGAGACGGCGTAGCGCGTCACGTTGTCGCCGCTGGTGCCGCCGGAGACGCTCCCCTGGAAGCCGCGCAGGGGCGCGTCGCGAAAGATCTCGTCCTGCCAGTCCGTCCCCGCGCCCAGCGTGTCCATGAACGCCTGGGGAAAGACGGCCGTGCCGCCGCCGTCCACCGACGCCTCGTTGATGGCCGTGGCCAGCTCGCGGGCGTCCAGCAGGTCGTAGCGGTTGGCCACGGACTGCGTCCCCGTGAACACGTCGAAGCTCAGCTCCGGCCGCCCCGCGCGCCCGCGCCGGGTGGTGACGATCACCACGCCGTTGGCGCCGCGCGCGCCGTAGATGGCCGTGGCCGAGGCGTCCTTGAGGATCTGGATGGACTCGATGTCGCTGGGGTTCAGCGCCGCCAGCGGGTTGCTGGGCACCGTGGCCGTGGTGCGGCCGCCGCTGCCGGGCGAGGAGCCTTCCGGGTCGTTCTCGATGGGAAAGCCGTCGATCACGTACAGCGGCTCGCTGCTGCCGCTGATGGAGCTGCTGCCGCGCACGCGGATGGAGATGCCGCCGCCCGGCGCCGACGACGCCTGCGTCACCTGCACGCCGGCCACGGTGCCCTGCAGCATCTGGTCGAGCGACTGCACGGGCACGTCCTCGAGCGCCGCCGTGTTCACGCTGGCGACGGAGCCCGTGACGTCACGCCGCTCCTGCTCGCCGTAGCCCACCACCACCACCTCGTCCAGCAGCAGCACGGACGAGCTCAGGGCGAAGTCGGCCGTGGCCTCGCCGCCGGCGGCCACCGTAACGGTGCGCTGCCCCGTGCCGTAGCCCAGGCGCGCGGCGCTCACGGTGCGGCTCCCCGCGGGAACTCCGGACAGGGTGTAGCGGCCCTGCGCGTTGGTGGTGGTGCTGAGGGGGGTCCCCGCCACCGTCACCGTGGTGGCGGCCAGCGGCTGCCCGGAGCCTGCGTCCGTGATCGTGCCCGTGACGCGGCCGGTGGACTGCGCCCGCGCGTGCCCCGGCAGCAGCGCCAGGCCCAGCAGGCAGAGGAGTGCGGCTTTCCATTTCATCGCGGACTCTCCGGAGGAGGGTGACCCTCGGTGTGGAGTGGCAGGATACAGCCGGGGCGCCGGGAGTCCCGGGCGCGGCGCCGGTCTGCGGTCGGTGCGGCCGGGGGCGGGTCGTGTCCCCCATTTGCACCTACAACGAACAAAACCGCTGGATGCGACCGTCGCACCCGTTCGTCTCGTCTTTCGTGGCGGAACTGCCGCCTTCCGTCCGCGCTGGGCGGGGAGCGTTTCGCCGCGGAGGCCGGCTGCGTGGAAGCGGCTTCCGTCCAGGCATCGCGCGGAGGGTGGGGAAGGCCGCGCGCCGTATATTGTTCTAATCCGGAACTAACGCCGCACTCATTGTAGTGCGCCCGTTTCCGGAACGCAACGCCTCCGTCACCTTCCGTTCAGCCGCCCTGGTTCATCCACCGGCTTTTACGGCAACTGCTTTCTCACACAGAGGAACAGAGGAACAGGGGTAACGGAGGTGGCTCGTGGACGTGGCGGACTTTCCCCTGTTCCCCCTGTTCCCCCTGTTCCCCCTGTTCCTCTGTGTGAGACCCATCCGTTTCTTTTACAGGTCGCCTTCCAGGTGCGCCGGCTGCAGGCGCGGCACGATCAGGTGCATGAGCAGCAGCGCCGTCACGTACGCCAGCCCGCAGATCATGAAGATGACCGAGTAGTTGTTGTTGGTGGCCTCCAGGATGCGCCCCGTGGCCCGCTGAAAGAGCACGCCGCCCATGGCGCCCGCGAATCCGCCGATCCCCACCACGGACGCCACGGCGCGGCGCGGAAACATGTCGCTGGCCGTGGTGAACAGGTTGGCGCTCCACCACTGGTGCGCCGCCGCCGCCACGCTCACGATGGCCACGGCCACCCACAGGCTGGTGGCGTGCGGCGCGAACATCGTGGGGACGATGAGCAGGGCCGCGATGAGCATGGCCGTCTTGCGCCCGCGGTTCACGCTCCAGCCGCGCTTGATGAGGGCGCTCGACACCCATCCGCCCCCCACCGATCCCACGTCCGCCACCAGGTAGATGGCGATGAGCGGCAGCGCCACGCCCGCCAGCTTCACCCCGTAGTTGGTGTCCAGGAATTTGGGCAGCCAGTACAGGTAGAACCACCAGATGGGGTCCGTGAGGAACTTGCCCAGGAAGAACGCCCACGTCTGCCGGTGCCGCAGCAGGCTCAGCCAGGGCACGGGCGCCGTGGACTCCAGCGGGTCGCTGCGGATGTGCGCCAGCTCGGCACGCGTGACCCGCGGATGGTTCTCCGGCGTCTTGTAGATGGCCAGCCAGAACGCCAGCCACACGAAGCCCAGGGCGCCCGTGACGATGAACGCCATCTCCCATCCCCAGCGCAGGGCGATGAACGGCACCATCAGCGGCGCCACGATGGCGCCCACGTTGCTCCCCGCGTTGAAGATGCCCGTGGCGAACGCGCGCTCCTTGCGGGGGAACCACTCCGCCGTGGCCTTGATGGCGCCCGGGAAGTTGCCGGACTCGCCCAGCCCCAGCGCGCCGCGGGCCAGGGAGAAGCCGAACGGCGTCCGCGCAAAGGCGTGGCTCATGGCGGCCAGGCTCCACGCCACGATGGCAAAGGAGAATCCCTTGCGCACGCCCCAGCGGTCCATCAGCCGCCCCATCCCCAGGAATCCCAGGGCGTAGGCGAAGCTGAACCACGAGACGATGTCGCCGTAGTCCGCCTCGCTCCAGCCGATCTCCGTCTGCAGGCTGGGGGCGAGAATGCCCAGCACCTGCCGGTCGATGTAGTTGATGGTGGTGGCGGCGAACAGCAGCGCGCACACCGTCCACCGGTAGCCCACGCGGGGCTGCGGCTCGTGCTCCGGGTCCAGCGGCGGGCGCGCGCGGGGCGGGCCCGCCACCGTCTGATCGGATGTCGACATCGGACTCACGGGGTGCGTTGGAGGAGTGCATCGACCTCGTCCGCCGTCACGCGGTTGAAGTCGCCGGGGATGGTGAGCTTGAGGGCGCTGGCGGCCGTGGCGAAATGGAGCGCCTGCGCCGGGGCGCGGCCGGCCAGCGTGGCGTGGATGAGGGCCGCCGCGAAGCTGTCGCCGCCGCCCACGCGGTCCACCACCTGGACCTGCCAGCGGCGGCTGCGCTCCAGCGTGCCCGTGGCCGGATCGAAGAGCGCGGCGCTCCACCCGTGCTCGCTGGCGCTGACGACCTCGCGGCGGGTGAGCGCGACGGATTTGCATCCCAGGTCGCCCGCGATCATTTCGGCCGACGCGCGGAGGGCGGTGTCGGACTCCGCGTCCGGACCGGCGTCCGGGCCCACGCCCAGCATGGCCCGCACGGCGCCCGGGTTGCCGATCAGCAGGTCGCACCCCTTCACCAGCGCGCGCGTCACGGGCTGGGGATCGCGGCCCGTCCACAGGGCAGGGCGGTAGTTGAGGTCGATGCTGACGCGCACGCCCGCCGCCTGCGCTGTGTCCACGGCCTCCTGCGCGGCCCGCGCGGGTCCGTCGGCCAGGGCGGGGGTGATGCCGGACAGGTGCAGCCAGTCCGCGCCCGCCAGGATGCCGTCCCAGTCGAATTCCGCGGGATCCAGCGTGGCGAAGGATGATCCGGCGCGGTCGTAGACCACGCGCAGGGCGCGGACGTCGGCGCCGCTCTCCACGAAGTAGATGCCCAGCCGGCCGCCGCCGCGCAGCATGGCGCGCGTGCCTACGCCCTCCGCGCGTAGGGCCGCCACGGCCGCGTCGCCGATGGGGTTCGCCGGCACGCGCGTCACGAAGTCGCTGCGCACGCCAAAGTGCGCCAGGCTGGCCCCCACGTTCGCCTCGCTGCCGCCGAAGAAGGTGCGCAGCTGCGGCGACTGGAAGAGCCGCTCCTGCCCCGGCGGGGAGAGCCGCATCATCAGCTCGCCAAAGGTGACGACGCGCTTCACGACGCGCCTCCGCGCGCGGCGGCGACTTCATCGACCGTCTTTCGCGCCAGCGCCGTGATCGTCCCCCACTCGCCATTCGCCACGAGCGCCGCGTCCACCAGCGCGCCGCCCAGGCCGACTGCCGATGCGCCGGCGCGGATCCACTGTCCCGCGTTCTGCGGGGTGACGCCGCCCGTGGGGCAGAGCTTCAGGAACGGCATGGGCGCCAGCACGCCCTTGATGAACGACGGCCCCAGCGCGTCGGAGGGGAACACCTTCACCAGGTCCGCGCCGGCCTCGTGGGCGCGCAGGATCTCCGTGGGCGTGAACGCGCCGGGGAGCGCGGCGGCCCCCTGGCGATGCGCCTCCTCCAGCACGAGCGGCTTGAAGACGGGGCTGACGATGAAGCGCGCGCCCGCCTCCGCCGCCTGGCGGGCCGTGTCCTCGTCCAGCACGGACCCCACGCCCACCAGCACGCCGTCGCCGGCCTCGCGCGCGACGCGTTCGATGGCCCGCAGCGCGCCGGGGACGGTCATCGTGATCTCGATGGCGTGGATGCCGCCCGCCTGCAGCGCCGCCACCACCGGCAGCACGTCGTCCGCGCGCGGCAGCCGCACGACGGCCAGCGCGCCCAGCGCTTCGATGCGCCGGACGACCTGCTCCCGCGCCGCGGCGGGGGAATGCAACTGCGTGAGAGTCACCATCGATTCCCGTCTGGAGTGTGCCTTGCCGCCTGCCTGATCGAACGTCCGAGCGAATAAGCTTTGTGCCCGTCTGTTCGGTTTTCCTCACCCCGGTGTCATTCTGAGGTCGGCGCCGGACGGGTCTGTCCCGTTGCGCGGACCGTGGGCGCCGGCCGAAGAATCTGGTCGGGGAGCAGGGTCTCTGCCCGGGCGAGTCCTGGGTCCGTGCCGGGCCGGGTGCCGTCGCGGCGCGGCCAGATTCTTCGGTCGCGCACGGACTGTGTGCACCGGCGGAATGCCGTCGCGCGCTCCCTCAGAATGACAGCCATGCGTCGTGCGCGCCGACGCGTTTTTCACCGATCCTCCGCTCTTCGACGCCCGCCCCGGTGTCATTCTGAGGTCGGCGCCGGACGGGCCTGTCCCGTTTAGCGAACCGTGGGCGCCGGCCGAAGAATCTGGTCGCCGGGGAGCAGGGTCTCTGCCCGGGCGAGTCCTGGGTCCGTGCCGGGCCGGGTGCCGTCGCGGCGCGGCCAGATTCTTCGGTCGCGCACGGGCTGTGTGCACCGGCGGAATGCCGTCGCGCGCTCCCTCAGAATGACAGCCATGCGGCGTGCGCGCCGACGCGTTGATTCACCCCTTCCATGACAGCCATGCGGCGTGCGCGCCGACGCGTCTTTCAAGGGCGCGTCAGCGCCTTCGCGCTTACGCGGCCGTGACAGCGCCCATCTGCTGCTCCAGGGCGGCGGCGACGCCGTGGCGGCGCATGCGGACGAGCGCGCCGGCCACCGCCGCGGTGAAGCCGGGTACGCGCGACAGGTCCGTGCCCCACAGCGCCTCGTCTCCGCACACCGCGCGGGCCACGTCCGGCTCCGCACCGTCGCCGAAGCGCGCCCAGTGGCCGCGCACGCGCTCCGCCTGGTCGTCGGCGAGACCCAGTCCCTCGCGCACCATCCGCAGGTACGCCGCGAACCCGAACGCCAGCGCCTCGGGCACGCGCGTCATCCGCTCGGCGTAGCGCACGATGGTGGGCACCACGCGGACGCGCATCTTCATCGTCTGCTGCAGCGAAATGTCGTGCAGCGCGTGCTTTACGTAGGGATTGGCGAAGCGGTCCAGCACGGCGCGCGCGTAAGCCTCCGAGCCCGGCGCATCCACCGTGGGGACGATCTCGTCCAGCAGGGCGCGCCGCAGGAACGGGCCGATGACGGGGTGATGCACCGCATCCAGCACTGTCTCGCACCCGGCCAGGATGGCGGCGGGCACGGTGATGGTGTGCGCGCCGTTCAGCATCCGCACCTTGCGCTCGCGGTACGGCGCCACGTCCTCCGTCACCGTCACGCCGGGCACGTCGGCGAACGGCAGCCGCGCGCGCAGCTCCTCGCCACCCTGGATGACGAACAGGCGATACGCCTCCGCCACCGTCAGCAGCGCGTCGCGGTAGCCGAGGGCCGCTTCCGCCTCCGCGCGCGCGTCCGCCGACGGCGTGCCGGGGACGATGCGGTCCACGAGCGTGTTGCAGAACGGCACCGCGGCCTCGATCCATCCACGGAAGCGCGGGTCCAGCGCCCACCGCTCCGCCAGGGCCAGGACGATCTGCCGCAGCGCGTCGCCGTTGTCCTCGATGAGCTCGCAGGGGAGCACGATCACGCCGCGCGCGGGATCGAAGTCGAACGTCCGCGCGCGCTCCAGCAGGAAGCGCGTGAGCTTGCCGGGGAACGAGCGGGGCGGGGCAGCGTCCGGCCGGTCGTCCGCGTCCAGCACGATCCCCACTTCCGTCGTGTTGCTGAAGACGAGTTGCAGGTGGGGATTCCGCGCGCACGCCAGCACCGCGTCCCACTCGTCCACCGCCGAGAGCGCGCGGCTCACGATGCCGATGACGCGCTGCTCGTGCACGGGGGCGCCACCGTCGATGCCCTGCACGCTCAGGGTGTAGAGCCCGTCCTGCTCCGCCAGCACCCGGTCGCGCCCGCTGCCCGTGGAGCCCACCATCACCACGCGCCCGTTGAAGCGGCCCGCGCGGTTGGCGGCGTCCAGGAACGGCTCCACGAACCCGCGCAGGAACGCGCCCGTGCCCCACTGCACCGCGCGCTCCGGCAGGTCCAGCACGTCCGGCGCGGGCACGCCGATGTCCGTCCGTGCCTGGAAGGCAGCGGAGGTCACCAGCGCGCGGTTCAACAGGGGCAGGGACATTGGGTCGGATATCACGGTTTTGTCAGGACGCGGCGCGCAGTACCAAGTACCTAGTGCCGAGTAACAGCTTTGCTCATCGAGCACTTGGTACTTGTCACCTGGCACGTGGCACTTCTTCTCACAGCGTCACGCCTTCCTTCCAGATGGCGATCTCGCGGTAGCCGTGCATCTCGTTGTTCGTCCGCACACGCCCGGACGCCACGTCCAGCACGCGCGCGAACAGTTCGTCCGCCAGGCCGTCCAGCGTCGCGGCGCCGTCCAGCAGCGCGCCGGCGTTGAAGTCGATCCAGTGCGGCTTCTTTTCCGCGATGTGGCTGTTGCTGCTGATCTTGATCGTGGGCACGGGAAAGCCCAGCGGCGTTCCGCGGCCCGTCGTGAAGAGCAGGACCGTCGCGCCGCTGGCCACCATGGCGGTGGACGACACGCCGTCGTTCCCCGGCGCCTCCAGCAGCGACAGTCCGCCCGTCGAAGCAGGCTCTCCGTAGCGCAGGACGCGCTGCACGGTCGCGCTGCCGCCTTTCTGGATGGCGCCCAGCGACTTCTCTTCCAGCGTCGTCAATCCGCCGGCCTTGTTGCCGGGCGACGGGTTCTCGTAGACGGGCTGGCCGTGGCGAAGGAAGTACTCCTTGAAGTCGTTCACCATCGCCACCACCTCGCCGAACACGCCCTCGTCCGCCGCGCGGTTCATCAGCACCTGCTCGGCGCCGAACATCTCCGGCACCTCCGTCAGCAGCACGCCGCCGCCCATCGCCGTCAGCCGGTCGGCGATCCGTCCCACGAGGGGATTCGCCGTGATGCCGCTGAACCCGTCCGAGCCGCCGCACTTGTGCCCCAGGATTAGTTCCGACGCGGGACAAACCGTGCGTGCATCGCCCTCCATCGCCGCGACCAGCTCGCCCACGGCAATCACGCCCTCCTCCACCTCGTCCACCACGTCCTGCGTGTTGAAAAAGCGCAGGCGGTCGCGGTCCACGTCGCCGGCCAGGGCCAGCAACGCATCCATCTGGTTGTTCTCGCATCCCAGCCCCAGCACGAGCACGCCGCCCGCGTTGGGATGGCGCAGGAGCCCCGCGAGCACCGCCTGGGTGTTGCGCAGGTCGTCGCCCAGCTGGCTGCAGCCGTACGGATGGCTGAACGCGTGCACGCCATCCACCCGCCCCGCGAATCGTTCGGACGCGACCCGGGCGATGCGCTCCGCCGCCGTGTTCACGCATCCCACGGTGTTGACGATCCACACCTCGTTGCGCGTCCCCACACGGCCGTTCGCGCGCCGGTATCCCAGGAACGACGGCACTTCGGTGGATGCGGATCCGTCGCGGCGCACGGGCTGGTAGCGGTACTCCAGGGTGCCGGACAGGCGCGTGCGCAGGTTGTGCGAGTGCACCCACCCGCCCGCCGCCACGTCCGTCGTCGCCTCGCCGATGACGAAGCCGTACTTGCTCACCGCGCCGCCGGGCGCCAGGGGGACGAGCGCGAGCTTGTGGCCCGCGGGGATGTCCTCCACCAGCACCACGCGCGCGCCGTCCACGGCGACCTCCGTCCCCTCGTGCAGGGGCTCCACGGCCACGGCGACGTTGTCGTCCGGGTGGATGCGGACCGCGCGCGGCTTGTCCATCGTCACGCCTCCGCCAGCGCCGGCTCGGCCGGGACGGTGGATGCGGACGGACGCGCATCCGCCGGCGCACCCAGCCTGTACGTCTGCCGGGCGAGGTCGTAGGCCAGGGCGCGGGCCATCTCGCGCGCGTCCTCCATCTCGATCACGTGGCGCGCGACCAGGCCGGCCAGGAAGCTGGCGTCCACCCGGCGGTTCAGGTCGTGGCGCGCGGGGATGGAGCAGAACGCCCGCGTGTCGTCGTTGAAGCCGGCGGTGTTGTAGATGCCGGCCGTCTCCGTGGTCCGCTCGCGAAAGCGCTTCATCCCCTCGATGGAGTCGTGGAACCACCAGGGCGGGCCCAGGCGCAGGGCGGGGTAATGCCCGGCCAGGGGCGCCAGCTCGCGCGCGTAGGCGGATTCGTCCAGGGTGAAGAGGACCAGCGTGAGGCGCGGGTCGTTGCCGTACGCGTTGAGCAGCGCGCGCAGGTTGCGCGTGTACTCCGTGGCGACGGGGATGTCCGCGCCCTTGTCCAGCCCGAAGCGGTGGAAGATGCGCTCGTTGTGGTCGCGCAGGGCGCCGGGATGCAGCTGCATCACCAGCCCGTCCTCCACCGACATGCGTGCCATCTCCATCAGCATGTGCGCCTCGAAGCGCCGCTGGTCCGCCGCCGTGGCTTCCCCGGCGCGCGCGCGGGCGAACAGGCGCTCCGCCTCGTCGTCCGCCAGCCGCTCCGTGTACGGCTCCAGCACGGCGTGGTCGGTGGACGTGGCGCCCATGCGGCGAAAGAACGCGCGCCGCTCCTCCAGCGCGGCGACGAAGGCCGCGTAGTCACGGATCTCCATCCCCGCCGCGCGCCCCAGGGCCTCGATCTCCGCCGCCCACGCCGGCGCCGCGATGCGGAACACGGCGTCCGGGCGAAACGCCGGGATCACGCGGCCGCCCCAGCCGGAGTCGCGGATCGTCGCGTGGTGCTGGAGCGAATCCGCCGCGGCGTCCGTGGTGGTGAGCACCTCGATGTTGAAGCGCTCGAACAGGGCGCGGGGGCGGAACTCCGGCGAGCGAAGCCGTTCCGCGATCTCGTCGTACACGCGCAGGGCCGTGCGCCCGTTGAGCCTCGTGCGCACGCCGAAGACGTCGTGGAGCTCGTGGTCCATCCACGCGCCCGTGGGGGTGCCGCGGAACAGGTGCCAGTGCTCGCCGAACGTCTGCCAGATCTTGCGGGGATCGGATTCCACCGGCGTGCCGTCGCGCGTGGGGACGCCCATGGCTTCCATGGGCACGCCCTGCGAGTACAGCATCCGGAAGATGTAGTGGTCGGGGATGAGCAGGAGCGCCGTGGGCTCCGGGAACGGATCGTCCGTCGCGAGGATCGCCGCGTCCACGTGGCCGTGCGGGCACACCAGCGGCAGGCCGCGCGTCTCCTCGTACAGGGCGCGGGCAATACGCCGCACGCCCGGGTCCGGGTCGAAGAAGCGGTCCTCGTGCAGCACGAGCGCGTCGGCGCCGCGGGAGGAGAGGGATGGGTCGGCGTGCATCTGCGGCTGGTCGGGTGGGGCGCCGGCGGCACGGTACGGAGGCGCCGCGTGGAACCGGGAGCGGGCGGCGGGCGAACCCGCATATTGTTCTCAGTTGGAACTAACGGTGCTGAATGTATTCGGATCGTTCGTGGAGCGCAACGGTGGTGTGAAGGGTGGGGAAGGGATGCGGCGATTCGTGGCGGTGGGGATGGATCGCGCCGGGAGCGGAGCGCCCCCTCCCCGACCCTCCCCCACAAACTGCGTGGGGGAGGGAGAAAACTTTACTGCATGAGGCCGAGTGTGCGCCGGCAGCGGGGCGCCCCTCCCCCCGGCCCCCTCCCCGCTCGTTCCTAGCGGAGAGGGGGAAACTGCACCGCCCTAGCGGAGAGGGGGAGACTGCACCGCGTGTCGCGGTGCCCGCTCCCGCTCCGGACTCCGTCCCCGGCAACCCTCTCCCACGCAGTTTGTGGGAGAGGGTGGGCGAGTAATGCGAGCCCGGGTGAGGGCCCCTGGAGGCTGCCCCGAAGCACAATGCTTGCCCTCGGCGTTCCGCATCCACATTGTTCCGGAAGCGGGCTCGGCTCCCTCGCGCCACTTGCGTCCGGGGCGCGGAACGGCAATTTTGTTCCCACTCGGAACTATCGAGCCGCAGCAGCCCCCTCTCTCCGGCCACCCGGGAACGAGACCGTGAGGAAGATCGACGTCCGCAACTTCACGCTCGCCACCCGCTCCACCTCGCGGGACATCAACCGGCAGATCCTGCTGAACCTGGTGCGCGAGCACCAGCCCATCTCTCGCGCGGACCTGGCCCGGCGGATGAACATCGGCCGCGGACGGGTGACGGCGCTCGTCAACGAGCTGCTGGATGAGGGCGCCATCTACGAGGGCGCCACGGTAGACACGGCCCGCGGCCGCAAGCCGCAGATGCTGCACATCCGCACCAGCGACCGCCTGGTGGTCGCCGCGGACGTGCGCTTCAGCCGCACCTACCTCATGCTCAGCGACTTCGCGGGGACGCAGATCGCCCTCGAGACCTTTCCCACGCAGGTGGATCCCGAAAAGCTCGTGGAGGAGCTGGCCACGCGCGTGCACCGGCTGCTGCGCACGTACGGCGCGGGCGGCCAGTGCGAGGGCTTTGGCCTGGTCGTCCCCGGCATGGTGGACCAGGTCACGGGGCGCGTACTCAACTCGCCGCAGCTGGGGTGGAAGGACGTGGAGATCCGCAGCCGCCTGTCCGCGGCCACGGGCCTCCCCGTGCAGATCGAGAACGCGCCCATCGCCTGCGCCCTCGCGCAGATGTGGCTGGGGCAGCGCGGCGCGGACGCGGGCGACTTCGTGTATGTGACGGTGGGCGACGGCGTGGGCGCGGGCGTGGTGGTGAACGGGCAGGTGGTGCGCGGGCACAGCCACACCGCGGGCGAGTTCGGCCACGTGCCCATGAACCCCGAGGGCCCGCGCTGCCTGTGCGGCGCGCGCGGGTGCTGGGAGGCGCACACGTCCAACCTGGCCACGCTCAGCCGCTACCTGGGGCAGGAACTGTCCGCCACTCGCACGCGCGAGGTGCTGGAGGAGTCGGGGCTCACCATCGACGGGCTCATCACCCTGGCGCGAACGGGAGACGCGCGGGCCCGCGAGACGCTGGACGAGACGGGGCGGTACCTGGGGCGCGGCCTGGCGATGATCGTGAACGCGCTGAACCCGTCGCGCATCTTCATCGGCGGCGAGATCACGGCGGCGTGGGACATCATCGAGCCGTGGGTGCGCGCCGAGATCGCCGAGCGCGCCCTGACCACGGCCGCCGCCGCCACGCCCATCATCCCCGAGCAGACGGTGGCCAATCCCCGCCTGCGCGGCGCCATCGCCCTGCTCGCGGCGCCGGTTTTCGCGGCGCCGGAGATCGCGTAGGGGAACGGCAGTGCGAAAGTGCGAAAGTGCGAAAGTGCGAAAGTAGGGGATGGCGGGGCAGGGCGGAGTTCGTCCAGGTGGCCGGAGTCCCGGCCTGAGCGAATGAATTCGCCGCTGGAAATTCGCGAAGTCCGCCTGCGCGGACTGCACGGGCGAGCCCCTGCCGGGGTGCACACACCCGGTGATGGGCACGAACCGTCGGCGAAGGCCGACATCACGTAGTCGGAGCCGCGAATTCATTCGCCGGGGGTGTGCGCACGGGGCCTGCTCATCTCCGCCGGATGCCGGATTCGGGGTGCGCGCGGTTTCGGGACATCTCGGCGGGATGGCGCCACCGGGGGTGATCGCGACCCCAAGACGTTAGGCGGAGTCCCGGCCTGAGCGAATGAATTCGCCGCTGGAAATTCGCGAAGTCCGCCTTCGCGGGCTGCACGGGCGAGCCCCTGCCGGGGGTGCACACACCCGGTGATGGGCACGAGCCGTCGGCGAAGGCCGACATTACGTCGTCCGAGCCGCGAATTCATTCGCCGGGGTGTGCGTAGGGTGCCGGCTCATTCCCGCCGGACGCCGGCCTCAGGGGGTGTGCACGATGCCGGGACATTTCGGCGGGATGCCGGCCTCTGGGTGTGTGGACGATCCCGGCTCATTTTCGCCGGATGCCGCAGTCCGCGCAGGCGGACTTCGTGTGGTTGTTGCAGCGAATTCATTCGCCCGGCTGGGTGTGTGGGTCGCGATGATGTTGGACGATGGGACTCGTCGCGCCGATTTCGTTCCGAGTGGAAGCAAATGCACCTGAACCCGCAGTGCAGCCGATGACCGATCCTGATGCGCGGATGACGAACGACGGCATCTCCCGGCGCGACTTCGTGCGCGCACTCGGCGTGGGCGCGGGCGCGGCCATGGTGCTGCCGCTCGGCACGGCGTGCTCGTCGTTCGCATCGTCCGCATCCACCTCCGCCGCATCCACCGCCACGGCATCGGCCGCCGCGGGCGGGGACGCGATGGGGTGGGCGCGGGTGCCGGGGATCCTGGCGCGCATCATCCCGCCCACGTTCCCGGACCGCGACGTCCGCATCACGGACCACGGCGCCCTGGGGGACGGGCGGACGGACTGCACGGCGGCGTTCCGCGCGGCCATCCAGGCGTGCGCGGCGGCGGGCGGCGGGCGCGTGGTGGTGCCGGAGGGGCGCTGGCTCACGGGGCCCATCCACCTGCGCAGCAACGTCAACCTGCACGTGCAGCGGGGTGCGACGGTCGCCTTCATCCAGGACCCGGCCGCGTACCTGCCCGCCGTCTTCACCCGCTGGGAAGGGATGGAGATGATGGGCTACTCGCCGTTCATCTACGCCTTCGAGCAGGAGAACGTCGCCGTCACGGGCCAGGGCACGCTGGACGGGCAGGGCGACGAGACGCACTGGTGGCCGTGGAAGGGCGCCTGGAAGACGCATCCCGAGTGGGCGAACGGGCCCACGCAGAAGGCGGCGCGCGACCGGCTGGGGCAGATGGTGGAGGCCGGCGTCCCGGTCGAGCAGCGCGTGTTCACGGAGGGTTCGTACCTGCGGCCGCAGTTCATCCAGCCGTACCGCTGCCGCAACGTGCTCATCGAGGGCGTGACCCTCCTGCGCTCGCCCATGTGGGAGATCAACCCCGTGCTGTGCACCAACGTGACCGTGCGCGGGGTGCAGGTGATGACGCACGGCCCCAACAACGACGGCTGCAACCCCGAGTCGTGCCGCGACGTGCTCATCGAGGACTGCGTCTTCGACACGGGCGACGACTGCATCGCCATCAAGTCGGGGCGCAACGCGGACGGGCGCCGCATCGATGTTCCGAGCGAGAACATCGTCGTGCGGCGGTGCCGGATGAAGGAGGGGCACGGCGGCGTCACGCTGGGCAGCGAGATCAGCGGCCACGTGCGGCACGTGTTCGTGGAAGAGTGCGAGATGGATTCGCCCAACCTGGACCGCGCGCTCCGCTTCAAGAACAACGCGCTCCGGGGCGGCATCCTGGAGCACGTCTACGTCCGCAACGTCCGCGTGGGGCAGGTGGCGGATGCGGTCCTTTCCGTGGACCTCTTCTACGAGGAGGGGCAGAACGGCCCGTTCGCGCCCGTCGTCCGCACCATCGAAATGCGCAACGTGACGAGCGCGAAGAGCAAGTACGGGCTGTACATGCGGGCGTACGAGAAGTCGGAGATCAGCGGCATCCGCATCGTCGGCTGCCGCTTCGACGGGGTGGAGCGCGGCAACGTGACGGAGGGCGTGCGGCAGCTGGTGGTGGAGGATTCCACCATCAACGGCCAGCTCGCCACCGCCACGTCGCACGAGGTTTCCGTCCGCCCCGACACCGAGCGCCGCGCGAGCGACCTGCGCGCCGCCCCCCGCCGCTGAGCCGGCCGATGCCGAATCCGCTCACCCGGCGCGGCTTTCCGCAGGCCGGCGGCGCGCTGCCGGGTCCGATCGTGCGCATCAACGGCCAGCCGCTCGCGCTGCCGTCCACCATCGCCTGAACCGTTCTTTCGGATGATGAGACACCGCCCGCTCGCCGCAATCCTGCTGGCCGCCGGAATCCTGGCCGCCGCGCCGTCCCTGGACGCGCAGGTCGCGCACCTTCCCGCGGGCACGGGGCTGGGCGAGGGATCACCGCAGCCGGAGAACGCGCCGTACGACATCCCCCACGCCCGCCCGCGCCCCCGCGCCACGGCGGACGGCCGGCCGTGGTCCGTGGCCGTGGCGCAGTCCGTCATGCGCCGCAACCCGCAGACGCACCGCCGCTGGGACTACACGCAGGGCGTCGTCCTCGGCGCCATCGAGCGCGTGGGCCTGGCCAGGAACGACCGCGCCATGCTGGACTACGTGCAGACGAACATGGACCGCTGGATCAAGCCGGACGGGTCCATCCAGGGCTACGAGATGGCGGAGTACAACATCGACGAGATCTCACAGGGCCGCCTGCTCTTCGGCCTGTGGGAGCGGACGGCGGACGAGCGCTACCGGAAGGCGGCCGACGTCCTTCGCCAGCAGCTGCGGACGCATCCGCGCACGCCCGAGGGCGGCTTCTGGCACAAGCAGATCTATCCGCAGCAGATGTGGCTGGACGGCCTGTACATGGGCCAGCCCTTCTTCGCCGAGTACGCCGCCGCGTTCAACGAGCCCGCCGCGTACGACGACATCGCCAAGCAGTTCCTGCTCGTGTCGCGCCGCACCCGCGACCCGCGCACGTCGCTCATGTACCACGCCTGGGACTACGCCAGGGCGCAGCCGTGGGCGGACAGCGTGTCCGGGCTTTCCCCGCACTTCTGGGGGCGGGCCATGGGGTGGTACGTGATGGGGGTCGTGGAGACGCTGGAGCACTTTCCCGCCGATCACCCGGACCGCCCGGCCATCATCCAGACGCTGCGCGACGCGGCGGAGGGGATCGCCCGCGTGCAGGACCCCGTGACGGGGCTGTGGTGGAACGTGATGGACCAGCCCAACCGCGCCGGCAACTACCTGGAGGCCAGCTCCAGCAGCATGTTCGCCTACGCGCTGGCCCGCGCCGCCCGGCTGGGCTGGATCGACGCGCGGTACCGGGACGTGGCCGCGCGCGGGTTCGACGGCCTCCTTGCCAACCTCGTGCGCGAGAACGGCGACGGGACGGTGTCGCTCATCAACGTCGTGCAGGTGAGCGGGCTGGGCGGCAACCGGCGCAGCGACGGCTCGTACCGCGACGGATCGTACGCCTACTACGTGAGCGAGCCGGTGGTGACGGACGATTACAAGGGCGTGGGCCCGTTCATCCTGGCCGCGCTGGAGCTGGAGCGGTGACGGCGGATGCGCTGGCGCGGATGTTCGGGCTGGAGGGCAGGCGCGCGCTGGTGACGGGCGCCAGCCGCGGCCTGGGGCAGGCGATGGCCGTGGCGCTGGCGGAGGCCGGCGCGGACGTGGTCTGCGCCAGCACGCGGCGCGGCGGCACGGACGAGACGGCGGCGTACGTCCGCGGCGCCGGCCGGCAGGCGTGGCAGGTGGAGGCCGACCACGCCGACCGCGCCAGCGTGCTCGCCATGGCGGACGAGGCGGAGCGGCTGGCGGGCCCCATCGACATCCTGGTGAACAACGCCGGCACCATCCGCCGCCACCCCGCCGCGGACTTCCCCCTGGACGACTGGGATGCCGTGCTGCGGACGAACCTGGATTCCGTCTTCCTCCTCAGCCAGCGCTTCGGGCGGGGGATGACGGAGCGCGGGGCGGGGAAGATCGTGAACGTGGCGTCGCTGCTCTCGTTCCAGGGCGGCATCACGGTGCCCGCGTACACGGCCAGCAAGCACGCCGTCGCGGGATTGACCAAGGCGCTGGCGAACGAGTGGGCGCGCCACGGCGTGCAGGTGAACGCCATCGCGCCGGGCTACTTCGGCACGGACAACACGCAGGCCCTGCGCGACGACCCCGTGCGCGCCGAGCAGATCCTGGCCCGCATCCCCGCCGCCCGCTGGGGCGCCCCGGACGACCTGGCCGGCGCCGTCGTGTTCCTGGCCAGCCGCGCGAGCGACTACGTGAACGGGCACGTGCTGGTGGTGGACGGGGGATGGATGGCGAGGTGAAGGGCAGTGCGAAAGTGCGAAAGTGCGAAAGTGCGAAAGTGCGAAAGTGCGAAAGTGCGAAAGTGTGGGGGTGAGATGAGGATCGGGCGCGGGAGCGGAGTCTGGGCGCGCCCCCACCCGGGCTCGTAAACCTCGCCCACCCTCCCCCAAAAAAACCTGGGGTAGGGTTGTGGAAGCGGAGTTCTTGAGGGGGAAGTGGAGTGCGGGCGCGGGCGGAGCGCCCCCCTCCCCGACCCTCCCCCACAAACTGCGTGGGGGAGGGAGAACGACGCCGGCGCCCGTGAAGTTCTCCCCCTCTCCGCGAGGAACGAGCGGGGAGGGGGCCGGGGGGAGGGGCGCCCCGCCCGTGCTGGGAGCCCGCTCGTCGGCACAAATCAACCGCAGTTCAACCTCCCCCAGGGGTTTTTGGGGGAGGTGCGAGCCTGAGCGAGCGGTGGGGGCGCTCTCGGAGCCGGCATCCCAGCACGAAGCCAACGACTGAACGGAATACATCGATGACCATGCACTACCTGCCCGGCCCCACGGAAGCCCGCCGGATGGACACGGCCGAACTGCGCGACCGCTTCCTGCTCGGCGGCGTGTTCCAGCCCGGCGCCGTGACCCTGCGCTTCGTGGACCTGGACCGCGTCGTCATCGGCGGCGCGGTGCCGGTGGACGGGGCGCTGCGGCTGGAGGCGCCGCCGGAGATGGCGTCCGAGTACTTCACGGAGCGCCGTGAGGTCGGCGTGCTGAACGTGGGCGGTGCCGGGAGCGTCACGGTGGACGGCGAGCGCCACAGAATGGCCTTCCGCGACGGCCTGTACGTCGGCCGCGGCAGCCGCGAGGTCACGTTCCAGAGCGACGACGCGGCGGATCCCGCGCGCTTCTACCTCGTGAGCTATCCCGCGCACGCCGCGCATCCCACCACGTACGTGGCCCACGCCGACGCCGAGGCAACGGAGCTGGGCACCGCCGCGCGGGCCAACCGCCGCATCCTCCGCAAGTACTTCCACCCCGGCGGCGTGCGGACGGCGCAGCTGGTGATGGGCGTCACGGAGCTGCAGGAGGGGAGCGTGTGGAACACCATGCCGGCCCACACGCACGCCCGCCGCACGGAGGTCTACCTGTACTTCCGCGTGCCCCAGGACGCCGTCGTCGTGCACCTGATGGGCGAGCCGGACCAGACGCGCCACCTGGTGGTCCGCGACGAAGAGGTCGCGCTGTCGCCGGGCTGGTCCATCCACTCCGGCTGCGGCACGGCGGCCTACTCCTTTTGCTGGGCGATGGGCGGCGAGAACCAGGTCTTCGCCGACATGCAGGGCGTGGCGATGGATGCGCTTCGCTAGAGCGGGTTTCGTACGCGTTTGCAGTTCTTTTGCCCCGCCCGTGATGTCATTCTGAGGTCGGCGCCGGCTCGATCCGTCCCGTGACGTGATGGCGCCGGCCGAAGAATCTGGTTGCCCCGGTGCACAGACCCATCCGTGCACGACCTTCCACGGCGAGCGGGCGAGTTCGTGCGCGGTAGCCACCAGATTCTTCGGTCGCGCCGCAAAGCCGGTGCACCGGTCGGATTCCGGGCGGGCGCTCCCTCAGAATGACATCACGGGTGAGAAACTACAAACCGACTCGAAAACCGCTCTAATGCTGAGTGCCGAATGCCGAGTATTCAGTAGGAACAGCCTCACGGCGATTCACAGGATCGTGTCGATGAAGATGCTTCGCACCGCGGCCGGGCTCCTCGCCGCCGTTCTCGCCGCGTCGCCGGCCACCGGGCAGCCCGACCTGCGCGGGTTCGCCGTCCGTGCCGAGAACCCGCTCCCCGTGCAGCGCGCGGACGAGGTGCTGTCGCTGCCGTGGACCCAGCTGCGCGGCGCGCTCCCCGCCCTGGCCGCGGACCGCGTGCGCGTGGTGGATGCCGCGTCCGGCGCCGAGCTCCCCGTGCAGACGGTGGACGACGACGGCGACGGCATGCCGGAGGAGCTGCTCGTGCTCGCCAGCTTCTGGCCCCGCGAGGCGAAGCAGCTCATCGTGCAGGCGCGGGCCCCCGCCGCCGCGCCGGCGCCCCGCGTGCACGTGCGACACGACGCGCACCGCGACGACGTGGCGTGGGAAAGCGACCGCATCGCCTTTCGCATCTACGGCCAGGGGCTGTGGCAGGCGTCGGAGTTCCAGCCGCTCGTCAGCAGCGGCGTGGACATCTGGCCCAAGCGCGTCCGCGACCTGATCGTGGACCGCTGGTACGCCAAGGGGCACCACGCCTATCACCAGGACACCGGCGAGGGCGCCGACTTCTACACGGTAGGGCCCACGCTGGGGGCCGGCGGCGTGGGCGTGCTGCGCGGCGACAGCGTGGTGAGCGCCAGGAACTTCCGGCGGCACCGCATCGTGGCGGCGGGTCCCATCCGCGGCATCTTCGAGCTCACGTACGACCCGTGGGATGCGGGCGGCGTGCAGGTGCAGGAGGTGCGGCGCATCACCATCGACGCCGGGCAGAACCTGTATCGGATGGAGACCACGTTCCGCACGCCGGACGGCCGCGACCTGCCGTTCGTGACGGGCACCGTCAAGCGCGAGGGCTTGGTGGGCGCCAACCGCCGCGGCGCGCAGTGGGGATGGCTTTCCACCTGGGGCCCCGTGGAGCGCAAGAACGGCGGCCATGGCAGCCTGGGCACGGCCGTGCTCCTTCCCGCCGCGCAGTTCCAGGACGTCGCCGAGGTCCGGAACCACTTCCTCGCCGCGTCCGTGGCCCGCTCCGGCGTCCCCGCCGTGCAGTACGCGGGCGCCGGCTGGACGGCCAGCGGCGACTTCGCGGGCGTGGAAGACTGGTGGCGCCACCTGGACACGATGGCCGAGCGCCTCGCCAACCCCATCCGCGTGACGATGGGCGGTGCGGAGCGCTGAGCGTGGTGGTTGAGGGTCGATGATGAACGGGCGCCGGCGCATCTGCACCGGTGCCCGTTCTGCATCCGCAGGGCCCCCGAGATTGTCATTCCGAACGAGGAACGAGTGAGGAATCTTCTCGCCCGTGGCAGTGCCTCGCCTCCCGCCTCGATCTCACCCGTGCGCATCCCCTTGTCTTCGACGGATGGATGCCTTGAAGCCGATCTCTGCCCCGGCCCCGGCCTCGGCACCGGCGTGGCACTCCCCCGTGACGGATAGTCCGCGCAGGCGGACTTCGTGTGGCCGTTGCGGCGAATTCATTCGCTCTGACCCGCGTCCTGGATCATAAAGCCGCGCAACCAAAACGGGCGCCGGAGCATCCGCTCCCGCGCCCGTTTCCAATGTGGATCCCGTCGTCCCCTTCCCGGTCCGCCTCAGGCCCCCGCGTGCGCCACGCCTCCCGCATCCAGCGGGTCCGCGCCCGGGCGCGATCGAACCCGGTACTGCGCCGCCTTGGCCGCGGGGGGATAGATCCAGACGAGCAGCGGCGTGGTCATGAACGTGGTCACGAGCGCCATCAGCACCATCATCGTGAACAGCGCGGGCGAGATCACCCCGATGTCCAGCCCCACGTTCAGGATCACCAGCTCCATCAGCCCGCGCGTGTTCATCAGCACGCCCAGCGCGGCCGACTCCCGCCACGGCATCCCCGTCAATCGCGCGGCCACGGTGGATCCACCGAACTTGCCGGCCACGGCCACGGCCACGATCAGCGCGCAGTAGCCCCACATCTCCGCCCCGCTCACCAGGCCGATGCTCGTCCGCAGCCCCGTGAAGGCGAAGAAGAGGGGGAGAAAGAGCACCACCGTGAAGTCCTCCAGCTTGTCGGTGAGGGCCGCCACGAACCCCTCGCCCTTGGGCATCACCGCGCCGGCCAGGAACGCGCCGAACAGCGCGTGGATGCCCAGCCACTCGGTGGCCCACGCCGACGCCAGCACCACCACCAGGATCACGGCCAGCATGTCCTGCGACACGATGCCGCCCCGGCGCTCGTACCGCTGCTCCAGCACGGCCAGGCCCCGCCGCACCACGAAGATCATCAGCAGGACGAACGCGGCCGATCCCGCCACCGTCACCCACAGCGGCAGCCCCGCGCCGTCCGCGCGCACCAGCACCACCACGCCGGCCAGGATGCACCATGCCGTCACGTCGTCCACGGCCGCGCAGGCCAGGGTCACCACGCCCACGCGCGTGCCCAGCAGGTTGCGCTCGGTAAGGATGCGCGCCAGCACGGGGAACGCCGTCACGCTCATGGCCGCGCCCATGAACAGCGCGAAGCCCGTAAAGGTCACGCTGCTGTCCGACAGCCGCGGATACAGGAAGACGGCCAGCAGCGCGCCCAGAAAGAACGGGACGGTGATGCTCACGTGGCTGGTGACCACGGCCGTGTGCCCCCGCCCGCGCAGGAGGCCCGGGTTCAGCTCCAGCCCCACCAGGAACATGAACACCAGCAGCCCCACCTGGCTGATGGAGCTCAAAAAGCCCAGGCTGGCCGGCGCGAACAGCTGGGCGGAGAGATCCGGCCACGCCCAGCCGAGGAACGACGGCCCCAGCAGGATCCCCGCGACCATCTCGCCCATGACCTGCGGCTGGTGGATGCGGCGGAACAGCAGCCCCACGGCGCGCGCGGCCATGATGATGACCGCCACCTGCACCAGCAGCAGGAGCAGGTTCGGCATCAGTGCCCACGCTTTTCGCCGGGGCCGTCGTTCTGCGCCAGGTGCACCGCCGTCCAGCGCATCTGCGGGCACGCGGGCCGGCCGGGCTCCGACAGCACCACGGTCAGCAGGTCGGGCTCGGCCGCCACGTCCACCGAGGCGTGCAGTTCCATCTCCGTGTGGCCGCACCCGGTGGCGCGTCGTGCCGCCGCGGGCGCATGGGTGTGCGCCACGAGCGAATCTCCCCGCAGCCGCCCCGACAGGTGGAGCGGGCCGATGTCCAGGGAAAGGTACGTGCCGGACTGCTGCACCTCGAGCTGCGCCGGGTTGGCGCTGGGGGGCACCAGCGGGGTGAGCGCGGCGCCGGGCCCGCTCGCGGCCGCGACCGTCCGCCAGGTGCCGTCCACGGGCGGCGGCGCCTGCAGCCCGCGCCCGGCGTGCAGCACCCCCACCAGCCCCGCCAGCGGCAGTCCGACCAGGAACACGTAGGTGAGCAGCGACCGCGTGGCCGGAGCATTCATCGTCATGGGCATGAGCACGGAGTCAGCGGGACGTTCGATGCGCCATCGGGCCCGCATGCACGGCCGACGGGTGCTCCAGGCGGATCTTCGGATGCAACGGGAAGGGAGGGGATCACAAGGCGTGCCGATGTAAACTCCGTCTGCCTGTCCAATTAACCTTTAAGGACATAAATGATAGTCATGATCTCGGGCGCGGGCAACGATTTTACGGATGTAACCCTGCGGATCGCATCATTGACTCTGTAACGTATCCGTCCATTCCGCGCTCCTGATCCGTTCGTTTTGAGCAGATGGAAAGATTTCGCCCGTGGCGGGGGACGAACCTCGTGGACGGCTCCCGCCCTTCCATGCTTTCCAGGGCCGCGCGTCCGCCATCCTCGGGCGGTGGACGGGGCGCGTGACGACGGCGGTGCCGGGTGGCACGTCGGGACGCGACCCGGCCCGCGCACCGGAATTGCGGGGCGCGGCGGCTGTGCGAATCGGGCGCTGCCGTGCGTTCCTTCTCTGCGAGAGTGCGCCGGCTTGCCCTCGCGACCGTGCTGGGCTCCGATTCTTCCGGTTGAGGTGCCGCCGATGATCCGCCGTTTGCTCGCGCTGCTTTCCCTCGCCGCCCCGCTGGCCACGTCCGCCGGGGCGGCGGCGCAGATCCCCGTCCCGCGCATTGCCCAGCGCGCGGGGCCGGCCGTGGTGTCGCTCAAGACCTTCGACGCGCGGGGCCGCGAGCTGCTCATGGGCAGCGGCTTCATCCTCCGCGACGGACGCATCGTCACCAACGCGCACGTGGTGGAGGGCGCCGCCCGGGCCGAGGTCTTCGACGCCGACGGCCACCTGATGGGCACCGCCAGCCACGCCGAGGCGCTCAGCAGCAGCGTGGACCTGGCCGTCCTGCCGCGGCTGGGCAATCCGCGCAACACGGTGGGCCTGGCCCGCCGCGCGCCCAGCGTGGGCGAGGAGGTGGTGGCCATCGGCGCGCCGGAGGGGCTCACCAACACCGTCAGCAACGGCATCGTCAGCGCCTACCGCGACGTGGAGGGGCAGCGGATGATGCAGATCACCGCGCCGCTCTCCGAGGGCTCGTCCGGCGGACCGGTGCTCAACCGGCGCGGCGAGGTGGTGGGCGTGAGCATGGCCGTGTTCGAGGCGGGGCAGAACCTGAACTTCGCCGTGCCGCTGGAAGACATCCGCGCCATCGTGGGCAGCCCGGCGGGCGTCGTGGCGTTCGCCGCCGCGGGCGAGGGCGCGGTGGGGGAAGCCGCCGGGGAGGGCGACGGCGCGCTGGCGACGGGCGGTCCGCGCCCCAGCACCATCCGCGTGGGGCAGGCGGCCGTCATGGGCGCGCTGCAGGAGGGCGACGCCGCCTTTCGCACGGGCGGCTTCTTCGACCTGTACACGTTCAGCGCGCGGGCGGGGCAGCGCCTGACCATCACCCTGCGCTCCGACGAGTTCGATCCCTACCTGCGCCTGGCCCGCGTAAAGGCGGCGGACGACCTGGACTGGCTGGGGGAGGATGACGACGGCGGCCGGGGCAACGCCTCGCGCCTGAGCGTAACCGCGCCGGCGGACGGCGAGTACTGGATCGCCGTCAGCGCCCTGGACCAGGTGCCCGGCGCGTACGAGCTGTCCCTGCGCGAAGCCGCCTCCGATGCGGACGGCAGGGCAGATGCGGGTGGGGCGGATGCGGATGCGGCAGATGCGGACGGGGCGGATGAGTATCGAGCCGATGCGGACGGGGCCGATGCGGACGGCGCGCTGGACGACCGCTGGATCCCCGCCGGCGAGTCGGAGGCGTTCGACCGGTTCCTGGACCGCTCGCGCGTCACCCGCCAGGGCGAGGGCGTGTACCGCGTGTGGGTGCGCAGCGTCTACGCCCGGCCGCAGACGGCCGAATCCGGCGATGCGTACGACACGGTGCTGTCGATGATGGACTACGACTGCACCGGCCGCCGCTGGCGGGCGGTGCAGGTCATCCAGTACCTGGGCGGCCGCGTCGTGTGGACCTCGCACGACGAGCCGTCCGAGTGGGGCGCCTGGGTGCCGGACAGCGTCGGCGAAACGACGGGCCTGGCCGCCTGCCGCCTCGCCGGCGCCGGGGCGGACGGCGCCTCCTCCACGTCGTCGCCCCGCTGAGCGACGCGGAATCCATGCGCCCGGCCGGGCCGCGGAGGGACGATCCCGCACCGCGTCCCTTTCCTCCGCAGCCTTACGCACACGAGGTAAAATCCGCGATTGTCCCTCCCGCCGCGCGCCCCTCCGGCCCGTTTCCGCCGCCACGTTTGGTGCGGCGGACGGGCTCTGGACGGTGGGCAGATGTAGTGTGCGATGCGGATCTGATACAATCGCTCAACCCATTGTGAGGAAACGGTTTAGGCGCGTGGCTGCACGCCGCCGCATGCGCTGTTGAGGCGCGCCCCGGAGAGCCGCGTCGCGTGGCAACGAAACGCTGGCGCGCGGCTGTTGTGAAACGTATGTTTGTGATTAGCTTCAACTCGCACTCCACACCCGATCCGCTGGTCAATCCCAATCATCGTGCAGTACCCCCCCCACGCTCCCCTCGCGTCCCTCGCGAGGGCGGCGACGTCTTCCCGCGCATACCGCGCGGACTCCAGCCCGTACCCGTCCGAGGTCGTATGAGCCGCATCCGTACCCTCCTCCACAGCCGTCCCCGCCGTTGGGCCGTGCTCGCCCTGGCCGCCATGGCCGCCGCCTGCTCCGGTGACAGCACCGGCAGCCAGCCCGGCGCCCAGGCCCAGCTGCAGGTGAGCGCCAACGTGTCCGCCACTCCCATCAGCACCCTGGTGGTGGAAGTGACCGCGGCAGACATCGCCAATCCCCTGGTGTTCAACCTCCAGGTGCAGAACGGCACCGCGTCGGGCACGCTCAAGATGCCGTCCGGCACCGGCCGCACCATCACCGTCAAGGCGTTCGACACCAGCGGCCAGATCACGCACGAAGGCAGCGTCACGCTGGACGTGAGCAACGGCACCAACCCGCCCGTGAACGTCGTCCTGGGGCCCCGCAGCGGCCACGTTCCCGTCACCGTGAGCGTGGGCGACCACAGCGTCGCCGTCTCCCCCGCGTCCGCCACGCTGGCGGCGGGTGACAGCCTGCAGCTCACCGCCACCATCACCGGCCCCGGCGGCGCGCCCGTCACCGGCACGGTGGAGTGGGCCACGCTCAACCCCGGCATCGCCACGGTGACCTCCACGGGGCTGGTGCGCGCCGTCAACGCGGGCCAGGTGCAGGTCGTGGCCACCTACGCAGGCGTGGGCGGCAGCAGCACCATCACCATTCCATGATCCCCCTCATACGGAATCCCTCCATGACCATCCGCACGCTCCGGGGCCTGCTGGCCGCGGCCGCGGTGGTGCTGCTCGGCGCCTGCAGCGACGGCATCACCGACCCGGCGGCCGGGTCCGGCTCCGCCATCCGCGTTACGGCCAACACCTCCGGCACCCCCATCGCCACGCTCGTGGTGCAGGTGACGGCGGCCGACATCTCCACGCCCCTCGTGTTCAACCTGCAGTCGTCCAACGGCGTGGCCACGGGCACCATCAAGGTGCCGCCGGGCACGGCCCGCACCTTTACCGTGCGCGCGTTCGACAGCACGGGCGGCATCACGCACGAGGGCAGCGCCACCATCGACGTGAGCGCGGGCAACAACAACCCGCCCCTCAGCATCACCCTGGGGCCCCGCAGCGGACACGTGGGCGTCACGGTGACGTTCGGCGCAGCCAGCGTGATCGTGGACCCCGCGTCGGCCACGGTGCTGGACGACAGCACCATCCAGCTTTCGGCCGTGGTGGTGAACGCGCAGGGCGACACCCTCAACGCCACGGTGGACTGGGCCACCAGCAACCCGGCCCGGGCCACCGTGAGCGCCACCGGCCTGGTGACGGCGGTGGACACGGGCACGGTGCAGATCCACGCCACGTACGAGGGGATCGGCGGGTACTCCGTCATCACGGTCACCCTGGCCGGCCCGCCGGCCACGGGCACGTTCACCTGGACGGGCGCCGTGAGCACGGACTGGAACACGGCCGGCAACTGGTCGGGCAACGCGGTGCCGCAGGCCGCGGACTCGGCCGTGGTGCCCGCCGGCCCGGCGAACATGCCCGTGCTGGCGGCCGCCGGTTCGGTGGGCCGCGTGGAAGTGCAGTCGGGCGCCACCCTCACGCTGGGCGCGGACCTGACCGTCGCCACGGACGTGGTGGCGGACGGCGCCATCACCGGCAGCGCGTTCCGCGTGGTGATGACGGGCACCGGCTCGGTCAAGGGCATCCTGCCGCGGCTGCGGGTCACGGGCAGCGTGTCGCTGGCCGGCGGCACCAGCGCCCGGCAGGTGCAGGTGGACGGCGGCCGGCTGACCAACAACGCGTTCGCGCTGAGCATCGCGCTCTGATCGCGGGTCCCGGCACGACCTTCCAGCGCGGCCCCGGCTTCACCGCCGGGGCCGCGCTCGTTTCGTGCGGGTGGGATGGAGAGGGCGGGAGCAGGCACCCCAGAGCAGGACAGGACAAGGGAGCAGGCACCCCAGAGCGAATGAATTCGCCGCAACGACTACACGAAGTCCGCCTGCGCGGACTGTCCGTCACGGGTGGAGTGCCACGCCGGAACGGAGCCCGTTTGCGAATGAAGTTCTCCCCCTCCTGCCCGCGAAGCGGGGGAGGGGGCCGGGGGGAGGGGGCTCTCCGCGCTCGGCAGAGATCCGCCATCGTGCACGATCCATCTCACCTCCCCCAGGGGTTTTTGGGGGAGGTCGCGAGGCGACGAGCGGGTGGGGGTGCCGGCGGATTCCCGGCGACCGGGACGGATCTCCCGGGGAACGGTCGGCATCGGTTTTTGGGGGAGGTCGCGAGGAACGAGCGGGTGGGGGCGCCGGAGGATGCCCGCCCCGGTGCACGAACGTCCGTTCTCCCCGGAACCTCTACCGGCCGCCGGGTACTAGGCCGCACGCCGGTGAGGGGAAGAATTTAGCACCCGCGCCGCCCGCCTATTTCGCCGGGACGCGGGACGCGATATCCTCCACGGCATCGGAACACCTTCACCAGACAAGGTCAGCACGATGAAACGCCTCGTTCTGCTGCTGAGCCTGCTCGCGGCGCCCGCGGCGGCGCAGCAGGTCAGCATCCCCCACACCACCTTTACGCTCCCCAACGGGCTGCGGGTGATCGTGGCGGAAGACCATTCCGCGCCGCTTGCCGCGGTCAACGTGTGGTACCACGTGGGCTCCGGCTACGAGCGCACGGGCCGCACGGGCTTTGCCCACCTCTTCGAGCACGTGATGTTCGAAGGCAGCAAGAACGTGCCCGAGGGCGACTTCGACAACTGGCTCGAGGCCGCGGGTGCGCGCAACAACGGCAGCACCACCACGGACCGCACCAACTACTACGAGGTGATGCCCAGCAACGCCGTGGAGCTGGCGCTGTGGCTGGAGGCGGACCGCATGGGTGGGCTGCTGGACGCCATGTCGCCCTCCAAGCTGGAGGGGCAGCGTGGCGTGGTGAAGAACGAGCGGCGGCAGAGCTACGAGAACCAGCCGTACGGCATGCTGTGGGAGACGGCCTCCACGCTGCTGTATCCGCAGGGGCACCCGTACTCGTGGACCACCATCGGCTCCATGGCGGACCTGGACGCGGCCCAGCTGGAGGACGTGAACCAGTTCTTCCGCACCTACTACGCGCCCAACAACGCCTCCATCGCCATCGTGGGCGACGTGGACCCGGCGCAGGTGCGGCAGTGGGTGGAGCGCTACTTCGGCTGGATCCCGCGCAACGCCGACGTGCAGCGGCCCACCAACCCCATGCCGCAGCTGGCCGCCACCACCTACACCGTCCGCGAGGACCGCGTCACGCTCCCCGAGCTAACCATGGTGTGGCGCACGGACAAGCGCTTTTCGCAGGACGAGGCGGCGCTGAACGCCCTGGCGTCCATCCTGACGGGGGGCAAGAGCTCGCGCCTGTACAAGCGCCTGGTATACGACGAGCAGGTGGCTGCCCTCACCTCCGCGTGGAACGACGGCAACCTCATCTCCGGCGACTTCTGGATGCGCATCCGCTCCAAGCCGGACGTGGACCTGGACCGCATCGAGGCCGCGGTGACGGAGGAGGTGGCCCGCCTGGCCGCCGCGCCCCCGTCGCAGGAGGAGCTGGACCGGGTGATCAACGGCCTGGTGACGGGCTTCGTGAGCGGGCTGGAGACGGTGGAGGGCAAGGCCGACCGCCTGAACGACTACCTGTACTTCACCGGCAACCCGGACTACGCCGAGCAGGACCTGGCCCGCTACCGGGCCCTCACGCCCGCCGACATCCAGCGCGTGGCGCGTCAGTACCTGGCGGGCCGGAACCACGTGCTCATCAGCATCGTGCCCGCGGGCAAGACGGAGCTCGCCGCCCAGGAGAACCAGTAAGATGAAACGGACCATCCTTTCCCTGGCGGCCGGCGCCGCGCTGCTCTCGGCCGCGCCCGCGTTCGCCCAGCCGGGATTCCCGACCACGCCGCCCCGCCCGCAGGGCGCGCCGCGCGTCGACATCCCGGACCCGCAGCGCATGCAGCTGCCCAACGGGCTTACGGTGATGTACGTGCGCCAGGCGGAGCTCCCCGTGGTGAGCGCCGTGCTGGTTACGCGCGGCGCCGGCAGCGCCGAGGAGCCGGTGGAGCTCACGGGGCTGGCCTCGTTCACGGCCGGCATGCTGGACGAGGGCGCGGCCGGCATGGACGCCCTGGCGCTGGCCGACGCGCTGGACCTGCTGGGCGCCTCGCTCTCCACGGGGGCGGGCACCGACGCGGCGCAGACCAACCTGTACGTGCTCAAGCAGAACTTTCCCCGGGCGCTGCAGCTGATGGCCGACGTGGTCATCCGCCCCGACTTCCCGGAGCGCGAGATCAACCGCGTGCGCGACGAGCGCCTGACGGCCCTGGCCCGCGCCCGCGACGAGGCCACCACCATCGCCAACAACGCGTTCGCGTCGCTGGTGTACGGCGGGCAGCACCCGTACGGCCGCTTCTCCAGCGCCGAGACCACCCGCGGGCTGGACCGCGCCCGGGTGCAGGCGTTCCACGCCAGCCGCTACCGTCCGGAGAACAGCACGCTCATCCTGGTGGGCGACGTGGACCCGGCCGCCATGCAGCCGCAGATCGCGCAGGCGTTCGGCGGATGGCGGGCGCAGGGCGCGGCCATGTCCATCGCCGCGCCGCCCGCCGCGCCCACCATCGGCCGCACGACGGTGTACCTGATCGACAAGCCGGGCGCAGCGCAGTCGGAGATCCGCATCGGCCACCCCGGCGTGGCGCGGACCAACCCCGACTACTACGCCCTGCAGGTGATGAACACCATGCTGGGCGGCACCTTCACCAGCCGGCTGAACACCAACCTGCGCGAGACGCACGGCTGGGCGTACGGCGCGCGGAGCAGCTTCCAGATGCATCGCGGCGAGGGCCCGTTCACGGCCGCGTCGGGCGTGCAGACCAACGCCACGGACAGCGCGCTGGTGGAGTTCTTCCGCGAGCTCAACCGCCTTCGCACGGAGCCCGTGTCGGCGGAGGAGCTGCAGAAGATCAAGAACTACGTGGGCCTGCGCCTGCCCGACCAGCTGGAGACCACGCAGAACCTGGCGTTCCAGCTGGCGAACCTGGAGACGTACGGCCTGGATGCCTCGTTCTACGACGACTTCGTGCAGCGCGTGATGGCCGTGACGGCCGAGGACGTGCGGCGCGTGGCCAACCAGTACGTGCGCCCGGAGAACTCCGTGGTGGTGATCGTGGGCGACCGCTCGCTGGTGGAAGCCGGCATCCGCGCCGCCAACGTGGGCCCCGTGGAGATCCGCGACGTGACGGAGTTCGTGCGCTGACGCGGGACGGAAGTGCGTGAGTGCGTGAGTGCGTTAGTGCGTTAGTGCGTTAGTGCGTTAGTGCGGGAGTAAAAGACGGAGATGGATGGGATGCGGGGGGCCGATGGCGGTCCTCCGCATCCTGTTTTCTGGAGGATGGTTTTCGTGCGGGCGAGGCAGGCTCCCGGCACGGGCGGGGCGCCCCTCCCCCCGGCCCCCTCCCCCCGGCCCCCTCCCCGCTCGTTCCTCGCGGAGAGGGGGAACTGCTTTCCAGCATCAGCGTGCTTCGCTGCCGGGGCTGGTGTGTATACCCTCTCCCGCGCAGTTTGCGGGAGGGGGTGGACGAGCCTGAGCGAGGCCGGGGGAGGGCCACCGCCGGCGCCGGGCACATCCCGTCCATCCGCACGGACAAAACTCCCGCACTCACGCACTTCCGCACTCACGCACTTTCCCCACGGGTTGCGGCGGCGGCACCCGGGCGTCTATTCTACCCGGCTCTCGCGCACTCCTAACCCGGTCCGTCCCGAGAATGTCCGACCCGTTTCCGAGCGGTGGTCCCATGCTGCTGGCCGGCACGGCCAACCGCCCGCTCGCCGAGGAGATCGCCAGCTACCTGCAGTGGCCGCTGGGCGAGGTGACCATCAAGAAGTTCGCGGACGGCGAGCTGTTCGTCCGCATCGACGAGAACGTCCGCGGCCGCGACCTGTTCATCATCCAGAGCACCACGCCGCCCGGCGACAACATCATGGAGCTGCTGCTCCTGATCGATGCCGCCCACCGCGCGTCGGCCGCCCGCATCAACGCCGTCATCCCCTACTTCGGCTACGCGCGCCAGGACCGCAAGGACCAGCCGCGCGTGGCCATCGGCGCCAAGCTCATGGCCAACATGGTGGCCACGGCCGGCGCGGACCGCGTGCTCTCGGTGGACTTTCACCAGCACCAGATCCAGGGCTTCTTCGACATCCCCGTCGACCACCTGTACGCCGCGCCCGTCTTTACGCGCTACTTTCGCGAAAAGCACCTGGACAACCTGGTGGTCATCTCGCCGGACGTGGGGTCGGCCAAGATGGCGCGCGGGTTCGCCAAGCGGCTGGACGCGACGATGGGCATCATCGACAAGCGCCGCCCCGCCGCCAACGTGAGCGAGGTGATGAACGTCATCGGCGAGGTGGAGGGCAAGGACTGCCTGCTTTCCGACGACATGATCGACACGGCCGGCACCATGGCCGAGGCGGCGCGGGCCCTCAAGGACCGCGGTGCCAACGACATCTACGCGTGCGCCACGCACGCGCTGCTCTCCGGGCCGGCCGTGGAGCGGCTGAGCAACGCGCCGTTCAAGGAGATCGTGGTCACCAACACGGTCCCCGTTCCGGAGGAAAAGCGCTTTCCGCAGCTCACCGTCCTTTCCGTGGACGAGCTGCTGGGGCGCGCAATTCGCTACACGCACAGCAACGAGTCCGTGAGTTCGCTGTTCGAGTAGCTTTCGTTTTCATCAGTGTGGCGGGGCGGGGAACGCGGCCGGATGGCCGCCATCGCCGCCCGCCGTGATCCAGGAGGTTTTCAGATGGCAACCAAGTCCAAGCTCGGAGCCGCACCCCGCCAGGACGGCGGCAAGGGCGTCGCCCGCAAGCTGCGCAGCACCGGCCGCGTGCCGGCCGTTCTGTACGGCCACGGCGAAAAGCCGCGCTCCCTGTCCGTGAACGCGCATGAGCTGGGGCTGCTGGTGGGCTCCGTGAACGTGCAGAACTCCATCGTCACCCTGGACATCGACGGCGAGGGCTCGCAGGACGTGCTCCTGCGCGAGGTGCAGATGCACCCGTACAAGCCCGAGGCCCTGCACGTGGACTTCTTCCACGTGAACGCCCGCGAGACGCTGCACGTGAAGATCCCCGTGCGCCTGCACGGCACCCCGGTGGGCGTGCACACGGACGGCGGCGTGCTGGACCAGGTGCTGCACGAGCTCGAGGTGGAGTGCCTGCCGGGCAACATCCCGGACTCGGTGGAGATCGACATCGCCAACCTGGTGCTGGGCGAGTCCGTCCGCGTGAGCGACGTTCCGCCGGTGGAGGGCGTCAAGTTCCTGCAGGACGGCGAGCTGCCCATCGCCAGCATCGTCGCGTCGCGCGCCGCGATCTCCGAGGCCGACGAGGCTCCCGCGGAGCCCGAGGTGCTCAAGGCCCGCAAGGCCGACGAGGAGTGACCCATCGCGGGACTGCTGGAGCGCCTTCGGGCGCTCCTTTCCGCGCGCGGGGAGGATGACGTGGCCGGGGCCAAGGTGATCGTGGGGCTGGGCAACCCCGGCCGCGAGTACGAGAACACGCGCCACAACGCGGGCTGGTGGCTGCTGGACGAGCTGGCCCGCGGCTGGGGCGTGCCCAGGTTCCGCGTGGAAAAGACGCAGGCCAATGCCACCACGCGCGTGGAGCCGTTCCAGGTGCGGCTCATCAAGCCGCTCACGTACATGAACCGCAGCGGCGGCGTGCTGGTGCCCCTCAAGCGGATGAACGCGCTGGACCTCACGAAGGACCTGCTCGTGATCGTGGACGACGTGGCGCTGGATCCCGGCCGGGTGCGCTTTCGCCCGTCGGGGAGCGCGGGGGGGCACAACGGGCTCAAGTCCATCGAGCAGACGCTGGGCACGAAGGACTACCCCCGCCTGCGGCTGGGCGTGGGACAGAAGCCGGAGGGGATGGACCTGGCTGCGTGGGTGCTGGGCGGGATGCCGAAATCCGACCGCAAGCTGCTCGAGGAGCGCTTTCCCGATCTCGTGCGAGGGGTGGAGATCTGGATGCGCGACGGCATCGAGGCCGCCATGGACGCCTGCAACAACTGACCTGCCGCCGAAAGCGCTTCCCCCCGGGGAGGCGCTTTCCGCATCTGGAACCACGCTTTCTTTGATTTCCTGAGGGAGGCGCCCACCGGATCCATCCCGTGCCGGGAATCCTGGCGCCGACCGAAGGATCTTCTCTCCCGCTCAAGACCGTCGCCGATCCGCAGCGAACGCCGCCTTCCAATCCGGGCAGCCTTCAACGGATCGCGATCAGGTGGATGATGTACCCGGGCGGACTTCCGCACTCCGTGGCTGATATCGTCTTCTGCAAAAATGCGGATGGCCGTCCTCGCGCCGGAGCCGCCGCTCTGCCAAGGATCTCTGGCCTCGTGCATGCCCCCCCGCGATTCGCGGCCGGCCGTCGCCTCACATCCACCCGCACGTAGCGCGTCAAGGGTGGCCGCCACACTGGATGGCTGCCATCGCGACGGCCGGACGCGGATCGGGCGGCGAGCGGCAGGTTCCATCAGACCCTTGGTAGCCGAGCTGCTGCCGGCGAGGAGACGGCCATCCGCGTTTTTTCGAAGAGGCACAACGGTGGCGGCGGAGGCGGAGGTGTGGCCTGGCACATCATCCACCTGATCGCGATCGGTTATGAGTGTGCCCGTGCCGGAAGCTGGATGACGCCGCGGGATGGCCGCGGTCCGGGGACAACCCTGGACGGATGCCCTCATCCGGGGCACGACCTGCGGGACGCCTGCGTGCCGCGAGGCGAGCGCGGAAAGGCGGGCTACTTGCCGCGACGGCGGCTGGAAACAGAAGGCCTTTCCGGATCGCCCCGCGCATCCTACCTTTTTCGCACTTCCCGTCTCCCCCAATCCCCGCGCCGGACTCCTCTCCCTTCCGACGGCGCGGCGGCTTCCCGTTCGGCCACTCCCTTCCCGTGGACGCGCCGTGGACCCGACCCTCCTTACCGACGTTACCGACTGGCTGTGGATCCTGGGCCTGCTGGGCCTGGGCGTCACCTTCGTCATCTGGTCCGAGCTCCGGAAGCTCCCCCCCGGCAACGAAGTCATGCGCGGGCTGGCCGCGCAGATCCAGTCCGGCGCCCTGGCGTTCGCCCGGCGCGTGGCCCTGGTCATGGGCGCGTTCGTGCTCGTGGCCGCGGGGCTGCTGCTGCTGGTGACGGGCTACCGCACGGCGGGCGCCTTCGTGGGCGGCGCGCTGTGCTCCATGGCGGCGGCGTTCAGCGGGCTCTTTGCCGCCGTGCGCGCCAACGTGCGCACGGCGGAAGCGGCGCGCTATCCCGGGCTGCCGGCGGCGCTGCGGACGGGGTTCAACGGCGGCGCCGTGGCGGGGCTGGCGGTGGCGTCGCTGGCCGTGCTGGGCGCGGGGCTGCTGTACTTTCTGGGCATCGGCCGGCCGGACGTGGTGGAGGAGATCCGCTTTCGCGAGTTCGCCGAGATCGTTTCCGGGTTCGCCATGGGGGCCAGCAGCATCGCCCTGTTCGCGCGGATGGGCGGCGGCATCTTCGCCAAGGCGGCGGACATGGCCGCGGACCTGGTGGGCAAGACGGAGGAGAACATCCCCGAGGACGATCCGCGCAATCCCGCCACCATCGCGGACCTCGTCGGCGACTGCGCGGGCGACACGGCGGGAATGGGCGCGGACCTGTTCGAGAGCGTGGTGGCCGCCGTCATCGCCGCCATCGCCGTGGGGATGACGGAGCGCACGCTCACGGGCTACCCGAACCGCATCGCCGCCGTCGCGCTTCCCCTGTTCGCCCTCGCGGCGGGATTGATCGCCTCCATCGCGGGCGTCTACCTGCTCCGCCACCTGAAGCCCGAAAAGCCGGCCGCCGCCCTGCGGACGGTGCAGCTGGCATCGGCCGGCATCTTTCTCCTGCTGGCGTTCGGGATCGTGTTCGCGCTGGGGTTCGACCTGGCGGACGAGGAGACGGGGCAGGTGTACCACTACCTGGGGCCCTTCCTGGCCCTGCTGGCGGGGACGGTGGCGGGGATCGCCGTAGGTGGCATCACGGCGTTCTTCACCGGCCCGCGCGCCGCGCGGCGGATCGCGGAGGCGTCCAGCCAGGGACCGGCGGCCAACGTGCTGGCGGGGATCTCGGCGGGGCTGCAGTCGTCCGTGCCGGCGCTGCTCGTGGTGTGCGCGGCCATCGGCGCGGCGTACGCGGCGTCGGGGCTGTACGGCATCGCCCTGGCGGCCGTGGGGATGCTGGCCACCGTGGGCATCACCATGACGGTGCACGCGTTCGGCCCCATCGCCGACAACGCGGGCGGCATCGTGCAGCTGGGGCACCTGGGGCCGGACGCGCGGCGGGTGACGGACGGGCTGCACACGGCGGGCAAGGAATCGGGCGCCGTCATCACGGCGTTCTCCATCGCCGCGGCCGCGCTGACCTCCATCGCGCTCTACGCGGCGTACGCGTCGTGGGTGGGGCTGGCGGGGATCAACCTGATCGACCCCGTGGTGGTGATCGGGTTCCTCCTCGGCGGCGCCGTGCCGTTCGCCGTGGCCGCGCTGACCATTACCTCCGTGACCAAGGCGGCGCGCGCGGTGATGGACGAGGTGCGCCGGCAGTTCCGCGACACGCCCGCCATTCGCGAGGGCACCGTGCCGCCGGACAGCGCCGCCTGCGTGGACGTGGCGACGGGGCACGCGCTGCGGGAGATGATCATCCCCGGCGTGCTGGCCGTGGCGATGCCGGTGCTGGTGGGCGCGGGGCTGGGGGTGGAGGCGCTGGGCGGGATGCTCGCCGGCGCCACGGTGACGGGCGTGCTGCTGGCCACGTTCATGGCCAACGCCGGGAGCGCGTGGGACATGGCGCGGCAGTACATCGACACGGGCGTGGTGGGGGGACGCGGATCGGCCGCGCACCAGGCCGCCATCGTGGGCGACACCATCGGCGACCCGTTCAAGGACACGGCGGGCCCGTCCATGAACATCCTCATCAAGCTGATGAGCCTGGTCTCGCTGGCCCTGGTCCCCTGGCTGCTGAGCCTGCCCATCAACCAGGGCGCCGGCGCCCCGCCCCGCGAGCCGACGCTGACCATGCTGGATGGCCTCCTGCAGGCCGCCGCGGCCCTCTTTGCCTGATGCCACCGATGCGAATCCGCCTGCTCCTGATCCTCGCCGCCGCGCTGATGGCGATGCCGGCCACCGCGCAGACGGCCGCGTTCACGACCGCCGGACCGATGCGGATGGGTGCCGCGCTGGGCGCCCTCCCGCTGGACCTGGTCCCGTCCGCGCCGGCATCGGCGGGCGTGGCGGTGGATGGGATCGCGGCGCGGCGGCGGCCGTGGTGGGCGATCCCGGCGGCGGGTGCGGGGATCGGGCTGCTGGCGGGGCTGCTGGTGGACGACGACTGCCGGCAGAAGGACGCCACGGTCTGCTTTCCGGCACCGCTGCTGGGCGTCGTCTACGGCACCGCGGGCGGGCTGGCCATCGAAGCGCTGTTCTAGCCGGGATCGCTGAATGTCCGGGATCAAGCGTCGTACGGAGCTGGACGAGCTGGAGGAGATTGCCCGCGTGGCCACGCGCGCGGCGCTGGAGGCGTACGAGCCCGTTCCGCCGGAGTGGATCAAGAATCTTACGCTGGGCACGCTCTTCGAGGACGACCATCGCATCTTTCAGTTGTACATCGCGGGCGAGCGGCGACAGGATTCGATCATCATCAGCTCGGCGAAGGTCAATCGTAAGACGCGGGCCGTCGAGGTCACCATTACCAACCTGAAGAAGCGGTCCGCGTCGTGAGCGCCCGCACGCGGCCGTTCGGGATGCGGTAGCCGGTTCCCGGTCCATCACATAGCGGATGAATCCGCCGCAACGACTGCGGAAAGCCTCACGATACTGCTGTGAGGCTTCGACTGCGGAAACAAAGAGCCGGCCCATCCGCATGGAGCGGATGGGCCGGCTTTCATCCACATGCGAATCAGCCCCCGCAGTAGTCGGGATTCGTGTTCGCATCGAAGCAGTAGTACGGGCACGAGGCGCAGCTCATGTTGATGGCGGTGCCGCTGGTGCTGACGGTGGTGTCGAACACGCCGTCGAAGTCCTCGGTTCCATGGGCGTTGACAGTGCCCGTCCCCTGTACTGTCTCCACCGTGAAGGAGAGCACCTGGATCTGCGCGAGGTCGAGCTTCAGCTTCTTCATCGAACTCTCCTGTGCGAGTAAAACTGACGGCATAGGTAGGTGGGAGCGATGGAAGTCTACTCACATCTAAACCCGTCGACAACGATGATGATTGCGTTGGCGATAATGATTGCGTCCGCACACGGACCCGCAGCGTTCTAGTTCATGCCCCCCACCGCCCGGGCGATGACGGACTCGCGCTCGCCGGCCTGCCACGCGTCGAACGCCGCGCGGTCGTCGATGCCGGCGACGCGGGCGAGGATGAGGTAGGCGCCCATCGCGTGGCCGGCGTTGGTCCAGCGCGCCATCTCCACGAGCGACGGCAACGCCCGCGCGCGCAGTTCCGCCAGCAGCGCCGGATCGCGCGATTCCGTGAGCGGGATGAGCGCGAACACGCCCTTGTTGCGGTCCGTCCACGAGACGGAGCTCAGAAAGCCGATGAACGGCTCGGCGGGGATACGGATCTCCGCCTCCGGGTGCGCGTTGGCCCAGCCGGCGAGGATGGCGAGCGCGCGGACGGCGTTGTTGCGCACGTCGTCGGCGGGGTCGCCCACGGCGTGCAGCAGGTCGCGCGCGACGGCCTGCCGGTCCGCGTGGTAGGCGATGATCTGCGTGGCGAGCGCGCGGTGCCCGGCGTCCGCGGAGGTGCGCATCACGTTCCGCAGCACCTCCGCATCGCGCGCGGCGAACGCGATGAACCGCTCCTGCACGGCGCGCATGGCGGAATCGCGCGCCAGCGAGTAGCCGAGGGAATCGTCCTCCTGGGCGTCGCCACGGCGGACGGCGCTCATCAGCGCGGTCTCGAACGCCGCGCCCGCCGCCACGATCTCCTCCGGCAGCCGGGCGTCGCCCGTGGGCGCGGCGCGGAACGTGGCCGCCGCCGTGCCCGCCTCGCGGATGCCGACGTAGAGCATGCTCCCGCCGTCCTCCGCGCAGCAGACGCGGGCCACGTCCACCTCCGCCACGCCCGGCAGGGCCGCGACCCGCGCGCGGATGGAATCGGCCGATTCCGGCACGGGATCGCCCGGCCGCAGCCCGATGGCCGCGCGCACGGCCGCTTCTGGGACGGTGCGCAGGCCGTAGAGATCCACGGAGGACAGCGTATCGGGTGGGGGCGCGGCGTGCAGGGCGCCGAGGAGCAGGAGGGGAAGCGGCCACGGCATGGTTTGGACGCGTGAAGAGGGTGGATGCAACCAGCGCGGCCCGTCGTACACACGCGCACCGCCGGTTGCTCCACCCTTCATAAAACCCTGACAGCGCGCCGGAGCCTCGGCCGACGAAACCCCGCCGGACCCGTGGCACTCGCCCGTGCCGGACCTGTCGGCGAAGGCCGACATCGCGGGTTCATTGCCGCGATTTCAATCGCCGGGGGCCGGATGCCTGCTTCCGCACCCGGCCTCGGCGATCCGCATCATCTCATCCCCTTGAGGATCCGGCTGCGACGAGGATCGAGCCCGGTGCGGATCACCTGCGCGGGCGAGTAGATTCCTCACTCGTTCCTCGTTCGGAATGACAATCGGTCGCGCGCCGCAATGATTCCGCGGCTGTTCGTCATCCGTCGATCCCGCACTCCCGCACTCCCGCACTTTCGCACTTTCGCACTTTCGCACTTTCGCACTTTCGCACTCACGCACTCACGCACTCCCGTCCCCGTCTACCACCCGCAGCCGCAGGTGCACGGTCGTCCCCTCGCCCTGCACGGAATCCACCGTCACCTCGCCGCCCCACGACTCCACGAGCCGCCGGACGATGGCCAGCCCCAGCCCCGTGCCGCTGCTCCGCGTGGAGAACTGCGGCTCGAAGATGCGGGGCAGGGACTCGGCCGGGATGCCCTCGCCGGTGTCCGTCACGTCCACGTGCAGCCACTGGCCACCCCCCGTCTCCGCCGCGCGGATGGATACCTCGCCGCCGCCGTCCAGCGCCCCGCGCGCGTTCTCCAGCACGTTCACGAGCACCTCCTTGAGCTCGCCGGCGCGCGCGTGCACCCGCGGCGCGTCCACGGGCACGTCCAGCGTGTACGCGATGCCGTCGCGCCCGCCGCGGTACAGGGCCAGCACCTCGTCCGCCACCCGGTGCACGTCCACCGCGTCCACCGGCGCCCCGGGCTCCGCCGGCGCGCCAAAGCGGGCGAACGCGCGGCTGATCTCGCCCAGGTGGTCGATCTCGCGCAGCACCGCCTCCACGTTGCGGTCCAGGATGGTGCCAAAGTCGTCGCGGCCGTCCGCCCACGCGCGACGCACGTGCTGCACAGCCAGCTTGATGGGCGTGAGGGGGTTCTTGATCTCGTGCGCCACCTGCCGCGCCATCTCGCCCCACGCCAGCACCCGCGCGCTGGTGATCTCGTTGGTCACATCCTCGATGACGAGCACGGCGCCGCGGGGGCCGTCCATCTCCAGCCCGCGCATCCGCAGGCGGATCATCCGCCCCTCCACGTCGCGCTCCTCCACCCGCTCGCGCGCCCCGCTCGCCTGGAAGTCGCGCACCGTCGCGGCCACGGCGGCGGGCAGGGGGCGGTCCTCGGGGATGCGCGCGCCCACGGGCACCTCCGCGCCCAGGATCTGCCCCGCGCGGGGGTTGATGAGCTGCACCCGGCCCTGCGCGTCCAGGGCCAGCACGCCCGTCCCCGCCTCGCTGACGATGGCCTCCGTGCGCCGCGTCTCGCTCTCCAGCGCGCTGCGCGCCTGGCGAAGGCTGCGCACCATCCGGTTGAACGAGCGGTACACCCGCCCGAACTCGTCCCGCCGGCCCCCCGGCAGCCGCACGGACAGGTCGCCCGCGCCCACGGCGGAGGCCGCGCCCGACAGCGCCTCGATGGGCCGCGACAGGTTGCGCCCCACCAGCAGCGACAGGACGACGGAAAGCGCCGCGCCGAACAGGCCGGCCAGCGCCACCACGTCCGCCAATTCACGCTGGCGGCGCGCGATCTCGCCCGTCGCGAGGGGCGTGGGCGAGGCCAGCACGTCGCGCGCGCCAAAGCGGCGGTAGGCCACCAGGTAGTCGTGCCCCGCCAGCTCCCGGTCCTCCACCCGCTCCGTGGCCTCGCCCACCGCGAAGTCCAGGAAGACGGACGGCGGCAGCCACGCGTGGTACAGGCCCAGGTCGATCACCTCCGGCGCGGCGGCCTGGGACAGCACGCCGTCCTGGTACAGCAGCAGGTCCGCGCCCACGTGCCGGGCCAGCTCGCCCAGCGGCTGCCCGTGCGACTCCGACGCCGCCTGCGTGAGGGCGCGGTCCGCCAGCGCCGCCGCCGTCCGCTCCACCTCGCGCGAAAGGGCCCGGTACGCCGTGGCGCCGAACGCCGCCATGGGCAGGAGAAAGAAGATGAACAGCGCGCCCGTCAACCGGCCGCGGAAGGTAAAGAGCCACCCCCAGCGCGCCGGCTCCACCCCCAGCGGCTCGCCGCACAGCGTCCGCGCCAGGGCCCACGCCGCCGTGGCTACGCCCAGCACCATCACCAGGGCCAGCATCCCCCGCGCGAGGAGGATCAACCGCGACGGCGTGGGCACCAGCAGGTGCGCGTGCATCCCCTGGCCGGGAAAGGCCACGGAGGTCTCGCTCCGCCACCCGGCCCCGTCCTCGGCCCGCACCCAGCGCAGCCCGGGCCCGGGCGCGGCCGTCCCCGGCGGGGCGGGGACCAGGGAGAGCGTAGCCGCCGCGTCTGCCGCGTCCGCCGGCTCGCCGGGATCCAGGAACCGCGCGAGCGAGGTGGAGCGGCCCAGGTACGCGCGGGGCGGCACGGCCACGGACACGCTCTGCCCCCCCGTCAGCGGGACCACGAGCAGGTAGTGCAGCCCGGGCACGTCCGTCACCCGCTCCAGCTGCGGCCCCTCCTCCCGCCGCGCCCGGTCCAGCAGCGCCGACACCCGCTCCGTGGGGAGCGACGCGTCCGCCAGCCGCAGCTCCGTGGCGATGAGCCCCTGCTCCCACAGGCTCACGCGCCCCTCGTACCCTTCACGGGCCAGCCCCGCCTCCACCCACGCCTGGTACAGCAGGCTCACCCCCTCGCGCCCCTCCGCGTCCAGCCGCAGCACCTGCTCGCTGAACTGGCGGAGGAGGAAGTCCAGGAAGGGGTCCGCCTGCGTGCCCAGCCGCCCGATCTCCCGCTCCGACTCGCGCAGCCGCTCGTTCAGGTGCAGCGTCCACAGGCTGGACAGGGCCAGCGTCCCCGCGATCCACCCCGCGCACACCCACGGCAGCAGCGCGCCGCGGCGCACCTCCGCCCGGGGAAGGCCGAGGGAAGCCACGAGGAAGGGGAGGGCCCACGCCGCCGCCACCCACACGGGCGCCTCGCGTCCCGGCCGCCACCAGGTGACGAGCCCCACCCCCAGGGCGCCCGCGATCAGCAGCGCTCCCACGACCAGCTCCGGCCGCAGGACCCGCTCTCCCCCCCGGCCGATGAGCACGAACAGGGGGATGGCCCCCAGGAGCGCCAGCGCCACCACGAGCGGCGCGCCCCCCGCCGTCCGGTCCGCCAGCACCCCCGCCGCCACGGACGCGTCCACGAGCGCCAGCGCCCCCACGAGCGCCCCCGCGGCCAGAAGGACACGCAGGGGAAAGGGGATGCGCTCCGCGAAGCGCGCCGGCTGCAGGCGCGCCAGCAGCCAGACCGCCAGCCCCGTGAGGGCGAGCAGCAGCTGGCCCAGGGTAAAGTCGCCGGGGACGGGAAGGACGAAGCGGAGGGGGGAAAAGACGGACGCCGCCCCCATGGTGTCCCCCAGCAGCACGCCCAGGGGAATGACGATCAGCGACGCCGTCAGCACGGCCACGGGCGGGCCGGGCCCCTTGCCGGCCGCGCGGTACCAGGCCAGGGCCAGCAGGAGCGCCGCGATCGCCCACGCCCCCGCCGCCTCCCACCGGCCGCGCTGGGAGACGCGCGCGCGCCAGCGGTCCTGCGTGAGCGTCTCGAAGACGCCGCTCAGGATGGTGGTGTTCTGCGTCGTCCAGTCCCAGATGACCTCGCCCTGGGCCAGTTCCGGCGTGGTGAAGCTGGGGACGATGCCGTTGCGCCGGGCGAAGCGGTCCGCGTACGGCTCCGTCCCCTCGCCCACGGCCACGTGCGCGTCCAGCAGCACCGCCGCCACGGCCACGTTGCCGCTGCGCAGCCGCTCCGCGAAGTACACGTATCCAAAGAGCGGCCCCGCGGAGAACGACGACTTCACCAGCCCCCGGCGCACGGAGTCCGGCACCGTGCCCCGGTGCTCGCCGGCCCAGACGAGGGGCGAGCCGTTGGGGCGGTAGATGGCCAGCGCCGTCATCCCGTGCGTCTGGCGGATGGCGTCCACGCGGGAAAAGAGCGCGGCCGTGACGGGCGTGCGCGGGCTGACGATCTCCGCCACGTCCAGGATGGCGTCCCCGCCGCGGTTGAAGAGGTCGTCCAGCCCCGCCTGCACCCGCCCGCCCGCCCGGTCCTCCACCCGCGTCTTGAGCCCGGGGACGACGGAGTCCGCCCGCGCCGGGTCCGCGGACGAAGCAGGGGCGGACGCAGGCGGCGCGGCGGACCCGGCCCGCACCGTGCGGTCCTCCCACCGGTTCGCGATCTCCCACAGCCGCCACTGCGTGCGCCCCGCCAGGCCGATGGCAAGCGCCAGGGCCACGCCGCCGGCGATGCGCCACGTGCGGCCGGCGGAGCGGGCCAGCAGCGTCCATGCGGCGGCCCCGCCCGCGGCGCCCAGCAGCCAGCCGGGCGACAGGCGCTGCAGCCAGATCGCGAGCAGCAGCACGGCCAGCCAGCCGCCGGCCCACCCCACCCCGTCGCGGCCCAAGCGGCGCGGGCGCGCGCGGCGGGGCGGGGCGGGCGGAGCTTGCGCCGCGGCCTCGTCAGCCATTACCGTCGTTTCGATGCAATCCTCCCCTCGCTCCTACGCCATCGCGGACCTCCCCTGGACGGAGGTCGCGGCCTATCTCAAGCACGACCGGCGGCTCATCGTCCCCGTGGGGGCGTGCGACCAGTCGGGTCCGCACCTGCCCATCGGGGCCGGCACCAGCGTGGCCGAAAGCCTGGCGCGCGACCTGTCGCAGGAGTTCGGCGTGCTGCGTGCGCCCACCTTTCACTACGGCGTGAACCTGCCCGGCGAGGAAACCTACGCCGGCACCGCCGCCCTGCGCGCCAAGACCCTGCACCGCGCGCTCAACGAGCTTCTCGTCCAGTGGGCCGCGCAGGGGTTCGACGAGTTCATCTGCATCACCGTCAACGCGCACACCCCGCACGCCGAGGCCATCGCCACCCTGCGCGCGCCGGGGGGGCGGGTGCGCGTGATCGAGGCGCTGAACGTGGACCTGTCCGGGCTGCTGGAGGGAGATCCGGGGCCCGAGCACGCCGGCGAGGCGCTCACGTCGCTGCTGCTGCACCTGCGCGCGGGGTGCGTGTGGGCGGACCGGGCGCGGGACTTTACGATGGACCCCGAGACCGTGCGAAAGTTCGTCGGCGGGCAGCTCAAGCGCATCCCCCTGGCCAGCGGCGGCGCCGTGGGGCAGCCCACGCTCGCCTCGGCGGAGAAGGGGCAGGCCATCTACGAGCACGTCCTGCAGAAGATCCGCCTGAAGGTATTCATCGCGCCGCCTCCTGACGAGGAGGAGGAGTAGTGCGTTAGTGCGTTAGTGCGTCAGTGGGTAATCCCTTCCGCACTTTCGCACTTTCGCACTTTCGCACTTTCGCACTTTCGCACTGCGGTTTCGCACTTTCGCACTGCAGTTTCGGGCGTGTCCCCCGCGAGCGGGGGCCGGGCTGCGCGCGCCGTAGGCAACGATACAACCGTTGCCAACGGCGCCGAGCCCCCTGCGCGGGCCGGCACGATACTGCTGTGCCGTCCCGCGCAGGGGTCTCGGCCCTGCGGGCGCGCATCCCTCACGCAACGGACCGGTCCGCGGGGATCGCGCGGGGGCCCTCACCCCCCGGCCCCCTCTCCCGCACACCGCCAATCTGCACCCTCGATTGCCTGCCCCGTGCGGGAGAGGGGGAGACGGTCGTGCACGAGCCGCCTGTCTCCCCCTCTCCGCGAGGAACGAGCGGGGAAGGGGCCGGGGGGAGGGGCCCTCCGCGCGTGCCGGGGACCCGCCTTCCCGCACCGTCTCAACCCCCCTTCCACCAACGACATCCGCCTCATCCTCCCCCGGGGCGAAGAAACACCCCGTCTCCCACGGGGTACAGAGCGTGCGGACCATCGCCGCTCGCGGAGCGCGCAACGCCTCGCCCGACGGCGCAAATCCAACGAGGATGCCCATGAAGATCGCACGTACGCTGCTCCTTTCCACGCTCGCCGCCGCCACCGTGCTCGCTGCCCCCGCGGCCGCGCAGACGGGGGGCGACCAGGGCACCTTCACGGTGTTCGTGGAGGACCGGCAGGTGGGGACGGAGGAGTTCACCATCGCCCAGAGCTCGTCCGACGTGCTGGCCACGGGCCGCCTGCGCCTGGGCCTTCCCGACGGCACGCTGGAGCTGGACACCCGGCTGCGCGCCCGCGGCGTGGGCGCGGACCCCGTGGAGTACCAGGCCACCGTGGGCGGCAGCGCGCCCAGCCGCACCATCGGCACGGTGGGGGGCGGAAAGTTCAGCGCCAAGATCGTCACCCCCACGGGCGAGCAGCTCCGCGAGTACGTGGCCAGCAACGGCGCCGTGGTGCTGGACCAGGGCGTGGCGCACCACTACTACTTCCTGGCGCAGCGCACGCACCAGGGCCGCGTGCCCGTCATCGTGCCGCGCGAGAACCGGCAGGTCATCGCCACCGTCACCAGCCGCGGCGAAGAGCGCGTGCGGGTGGGCGGCACCGAGGCCACGCTCTTTCACCTCGTCGTGCAGCCGCAGGGAGGCGACGAGCACCACGTGTGGGTCGATGCGCTCAACCGCGTGATCCGCGTGGAGGTCCCCGCCCGCGCCTGGCGCGCCGAACGGACCCAGATCCCCCGCTGACCCACGGGTCTGCACGAGAGACGAAGCGCCGGAAGCCCCCTTGGTTTCCGGCGCTTCGCCGTTCATCCGATCACGACGCGGTCCTGTGGATGACGCGCGCGCCGGGCACTGTCGTTCCGAGCGAGGAACGAGTGATACCAGATCCGCAAATAGAGTGGCTGTTGAAGTCTTACTGATTTACGGATTTCACGCAGAGCAGCAGAGGGGCAGAGCCGCAGAGGAGTTCTCTGTTCCTCTGCCTCTCTGCTGCTCTGCATGGAATCTTTTTCCGTATTTGGTGTGAGGAATCTACGTGCCCCGGCAGGTGCTTCGCCTCGCGCCTCGCTCCTGGGACGCGATGGATGAGATCAGTCTCACGGTTCCCACCTTTCGCGCCATCAACTATCTTGTATCGGTGGCGGGACGCGGGGTCATCCATGCCCGTGTCCATCCCCGCCAGCCGGTGAGGAAGTCTCGCGAACCGGTCGTATCCACCTCATCTCCAGGAGCAGCGCATGCCCAAGCTCAAGCTGAACGCCGAGGAAGTAACCGTCGAATCGTTCGAGACCGTCTGGACGGACGAGGAGGTGCGGGGAACCGTGCGTGCCAACGGCATGAGCGGCGAGCTTCCGTGCCCGACGGCCACCTGCTTCGATGGATGTTCGGGCGACTGCCCCACCCGACCCCCGTACACCTGGAACCAGACGTGTCCGGCCACCTGCCACATGGGCGAAGGCTGCTACTCGGGCGCCCCCGCGTGCCCGGAGTGAGCTGAGCCCGGGTCTGCCGCGGCCCGCTCCACCGGCCGTATCCGACAAGCCCCGCCTGCGCTGCGCGCCAGGCGGGGCTTCGCTTTCGCTGCCGACGGTGGGTATGCAGTCCGCGCAGGCGGATTTCGCGAATTTCCAGCGGCGAATTCATTCGCTCCGGACGATTGGCCGCCCTCCCTTCGAGGAATCGTCCTCGCCACCCTCCCCGCCGTCCCCCGGCATCAGGCGCATCCGACGGACGCCGGCAGTCCGCGCAGGCGGACTTCGTGTAGTCGTTGCGGCGAATTCATTCGCTCTGCCGCCCCTTCGTCCGACCTTCTGCCCGCCCCTTCGTCCGACCTTCTGCCCGCCCCTTCGTCCGACCTTCTGCCCGCCCCTTCGCCCGACCCTCTGCCCAACCCTTCGCCCTACCTTCTGCCCAACCCTTCATCCGGCCTTCGTCCAGTTCTCTGCCCGGCTTCGGCGCGCCGCTGCCCGTCCGTTCCCCGGGCCGCCGAACGCCCATCCGGCTACGCTTTTACGGCGATTTGCGTTAGATTGGTGTCTTCCCCGCGGTTCACAGGCTCCGGCGGTTTCGCGGAGACTCCCTTGGTCAGCTCCGAAACCGATTTCGCGGGCGTGGTCGGCATCGCGCCCTCCGCGGCTGAAACTTCCCCGGGGGCGGCCCCGTAATGGCCTACGTGGCGGCTTCGGTCCGCCCCTCTCGCAGTAGACATCAAGCCCGCTCCACCCATGTCCATACCTTTTTTCGCCCGCGCAGCCGGGCCGCTCGTGCTTTCCGCCGTGATGGCGCTGCCGGCGGCCGCGCAGCAGCCCGCGGCCGTCCCCGCGGGCCCCGGCCTCACGATGGAGCAGGCGGTGGCCGCCGCCCGCGAGAACAACCCCGACATGCAGGCCACGCGCAACGACGCCGTGACCTCGCGCGCCGCCGTCCGCGCCGCCCGCGCCGACTTCCTCCCCTCCGCCGACGTGAGCGCCGGCTTCGGGTACACCGCGCCGGGCGTGCAGCGCTTTGGCAGCGAGGTGTTCGGCGAGCGGCCGGAGTACTACTCCAGCAACTGGCAGCTGGGCCTCAACTACCAGATGAGCGGCGCCAAGCTGCTGCAGCCCCGCATTGCCCGGGCGCAGGAGACGGCGACCACGGCCCGCATCGCCGGCTACGAGGCCGACCTGGTGATGCAGGTGCGCCAGCAGTACCTCACGGCCCTGCAGACGGGCGAGGTGGCCGTGCAGGCCCAGCGCGAGGTGGAGCGCACCCGCGAGCACGAGCGGCTGGCGCAGGCGCGGCTGGAGGTGGGCACGGGCACGCCCCTGGACCTGCGCCGCGCCCAGGTGGAGCGCGGCCGCGCCGAGGCCACCCTGGTCCAGCAGCAGAACGCGTACGACACCGAGGTGCTGCGCCTGGGGCTGCTGATGGGCGTGGAGCTGCCGGACGGCACCCGCCTGAGCAGCGCCTTCGAGCTCTTCGAGCCCCGCTGGACGGCGCAGGAGCTGGTGGCGCAGGCCCTGGAGAACAATCCCACCCTGCTCACGGCCCGCGCCAACACGGGCGCCGCCAGCACGCAGGTGCGCGCCGCCCGCTCCGCCTACCTTCCCAGCCTGAGCTTTCAGGTGGGGATGGTGGGCTCCGTGTACAGCGCCGGCAACATCGACCCCCTGGTGCAGCAGCAGCTGGGCGGGCTGCAGGGCGCCTTCTCGTCGTGCACGCAGAACAACCAGCTGCGCGTGGCGGCGGGGCTCGCCCCCATCAGCTGCGCGCAGTTCAACACGGACGACCCGGTCGTGCGGGCCGCCGTGCGCCGGCAGGTGGAAGAGGGCAACCCCAGCTTTCCCTTCGGCTACGAGCGGCAGCCCCTGCAGGCCAGCATGAGCATCTCGCTCCCCCTGTTCGACGGGCTCAACCGCGAGCGGCGCATCACCGAGGCGCGCGTGGCCGAGAGCGACGCCCGCCTGGCCGTCACGGCGCGCGAGCAGCGCCTTACGGCCGACGTGCGCGCCGGGCTGCTGAGCATGCAGACGGCCTACCGCGCGGCGGCCCTGCAGCGCGAGGTGGCCGCCAACGCCGCCGAAGAGCTGCGCATGGCCCGCGAGCGCTTTCGCCTGGGCGCCACCACCTCGCTGGAGGTGACGGACGCGCAGACCCGCCTGGCCGAGGCCGAGCGCGCCGTGATCGACGCCGTGTACACGTACCACAAGTCGCTGGCCGCGCTCGAGGCGCTGGTCGGCCGCACCCTCCGATAAACGCGGTTCCACCCCCGGGGAACAGGACGATAAGGTGATGTCGACGAAGAAGAAGGTGTTGATCGTGGTGGGCGTCGTGGCGGCCATCGGCGTGCTGGGCGCCCTGACGCTGGGCGGCGGCGGCGACAAGGGAGTGGAGGTGCGCACGGAGCAGGTGGCGCGGCGCGACCTGGTGTCCGTCGTCACGGCCAGCGGCAAGATCGAGCCCGTGCGCAAGGTGGACATCTCCGCCGACATCAGCGGCCGCGTGGTGCAGGTGCTGGTGCAGGAGGGGCAGATGGTGGAGCGCGGCGCCGTCCTCATCCGCATCGACCCCAGCGCCTTCGCCGCCAACGTGCGCCGCGCCGAGGCCAGCGTCTCCCAGGCCCGCGCCCGCGAGGCCCAGGCCCGCTCGCAGCTGCTGCAGGCCCGCACGGCCGCCGAGCGCGCCGAGCAGCTCAGCAGCGGCGACCAGCTCATCTCCCGCGCCGAGCTGGACCAGGCCCGCACCCAGGCCCAGGTGGCCGAGGGCGAGCTGCAGGCGGCCCGCTTTGGCGTGAGCCAGGCGCAGGCGGCCCTCAGCGAGGCCCGCGACCAGGCGTCCAAGACGACCATCAGCGCCCCCATGGCCGGCCGCGTGACCCGCCTGAACATCGAGGAGGGCGAAACGGCCGTGGTGGGGACGATGAACAACCCCGGCTCGCTCCTGCTCACCATCGCCGACCTGTCGACCATGCAGGCCACGGTCAAGGTGGACGAGACGGACGTGCCCGGCATCACCGTGGGCGACAGCACGGCCGTGCGCATCGACGCCTTTCCGGGGCAGACCTTCCCGGGCCGCGTGACCCGCATCGGCAACAGCTCCATCCAGCCCGTGGCGGGCGGGCAGGGGAGCGAGGAGACGGTGGACTACGAGGTGGAGATCACCCTCGACAACCCGCCCGCCGAGCTGCGCCCGGACCTGAGCGCCACGGCGGAGATCATCACCGAGACGCGGGCCAACACCCTGGCCGTGCCCATCATCGCCCTCACGGTGCGCGACCCCGAGGGCAAGAAGCTGCGCGCCGCCGACGAGGACGACCAGGCGCCGGGGCAGACGAACCAGTCCCGCACGCAGCGCATCCAGCAGCGCACGCAGGAGGTGGAGGGCGTGTTCGTGGTGGATTCCGGCAAGGTCCGGTGGGTGCCCGTGCAGGTGGGCATCGCCGGCGACCGCTACTTCGAGGTGGTCAAGGGGCTGCGGGGCGGCGAAACGGTCGTCAGCGGCTCCTACCAGGTGATCCGCGACCTGGAGGCCGACGCCGCCGTGAAGACGGCGGACCCGGACTCCGCCGCCGGAAGCAAGGGCAAGGACAAGGGATGAGCGACGAACAGCCCATCATCGAGACGCGGGGCCTGCAGAAGCACTACGATCTGGGCGCGGAGACGGTGCGCGCCCTGCGCGGGGTGGACCTGCAGATCCACCGCAACGAGTACGTGGCCATCATGGGCCCTTCGGGCTCCGGCAAATCCACGTTCATGAACCTGATCGGCTGCCTGGACACGCCCACGGCGGGCGAGTACGTGCTCAACGGGCAGCGCGTGGCGGGAATGCGGGACGACGACCTGGCCCGCATCCGCAACCGGGAGATCGGCTTCGTCTTTCAGACCTTCAACCTGCTCCCGCGCAGCACGGCCCTGGAGAACGTGGAGCTGCCCCTGGTCTACGCGGGCACGGGCAAGGCGGAGCGCCGCCGGCGCGCCGCCGAGGCGCTGAAGTCGGTGGAGCTGGGCGACCGCATGGACCACCGCCCCAGCCAGCTGTCGGGCGGCCAGCGGCAGCGCGTGGCCATTGCCCGGGCGCTCGTCACCAAGCCCAGCATCATCCTGGCGGACGAGCCCACGGGCAACCTGGACTCGCGGACGAGCGAGGAGATCATGTCGCTGTTCGCCCGGCTGCACGCCGAGGGACAGACCATCATCATGGTGACGCACGAGCCCGACATCGCGGCCCACGCCGAGCGGGTGGTGACGCTGCGCGACGGGGTGATCAGCAGCGACGTGCGGCAGGTGCCGGCGCCCATCGCCCACCGCGAGGTGCGCGACCCCGTGGGCGCGGAGGCCTGAGATGAACTTCTGGGAGGGCGTGCGGCTGGCCCTCAACACCATCCGCACCAACAAGCTGCGGGCCTTTTTCACCGTGCTGGGCACGGTGGTGGGCGTCACCTTCCTCATCGCGGTCATCACGCTGATCGAGGGGATGAACGCCTACGTGGAAAAGGAGTTCAAGGGCGCCATCTACGGGGTGAACACGGTGGTCGTGCGCCGCTTTCCCGCCGTGAACATGGAGGCGGACGGCGAGCAGTGGCGCGAGTTCGTGCGGCGCCCCCGCCTGACCATCGACGACGCGGAGTGGCTGGCGGACCGCATGGAGACGCCCGGCCTGGTGTCGCTGAGCGCCGAGGCGGACGGCGCCGTGCAGGGGCCCCGGGGCCAGCAGATCGAGAACGTGCAGATCACGGGCGCCAACGCCGAGTACTTCGAGGCGCGGGAGCTGGAGATGCAGGCCGGCCGGGCCTTTTCGCGGCAGGAGAGCGACAAGGGGGTGCCGGTGGCCGTCATCGGCGCCGACGTGGCCGCGGCGCTCTGGGAGAACCGCAACCCCGTGGGGCAGGAGCTGCGCATCCGCGGCCTTCCGTTCCGCGTGGTGGGGGTGCTGCAGGAGCAGGGCAGCCTGATGGGCTTCAGCATGGACAACGTGGTGGTGGCGCCCCTGCGCGCCGGCGGCATGAACGGATGGGTGAACCGCCAGCGCAACGCCGTGGGCTCGCTCACCTACAAGGTGCCCGAGGCGGAGCTCATCCGCCCCGCCATGGACGAGCTGGAAACGCTCATGCGGGTGCGCCGCGGCCTAAAGCCCAGCGAAGGCAACAACTTCAGCGTGGAGACGGCGGAGGATTCGCTGGCGTTCTGGGACAAGATCCGGGCGATCCTGCTCCTGGCGCTCCCCATGCTCGTGGGCATCTCGCTGGTCGTGGGCGCCATCGTCATCATGAACATCATGCTCGTGTCGGTGGCGGAGCGCACGCGCGAGATCGGCGTCCGCAAGTCGCTGGGGGCGCGGCGCCGGGACATCCTCATGCAGTTCCTCATCGAGTCGTCCACGCTGTCGGCGGCGGGGGCGTTCCTGGGGATTGGCGCGGGGGTGCTGATGGCCAAGGCCGTGCAGGCCTTGACGCCCATGCCGGCCACGGTGGCCCCCTGGTCCATCGCGCTGGCGATCTTCCTTGGGGTGGGGGTGGGGCTGGCCGCCGGGGTGTACCCCGCGTGGCGCGCGTCCCGGCTGGACCCCATCGTCGCCCTTCGCTCCGAGTGAGGCGCCCATGAGCATGCGAGCGACGGTGGAGGGCGTGACCATCGCCCTGGAGTCCCTGCGGAGCAACAAGATCCGCGCCTTTCTCACCATCCTGGGCGTGGCCATCGGCGTGGCCACGGTCACCCTCATCACCTCCATCATGGCGGGGGTGGAAAAGGGGATCTCGGACGACGTGGCGTCCGTGGGCGCGGCCAACTTCGTCGTGGCGCGCTTCGACCAGACGCAGGTGCGGTTCAGCGGTACGCCGCCGTGGGAGGGCAAGCCCAACCTGACCATGGACGAGGCCGCGGTGGTGGCGGAGCTGCCCAGCGTGCACAGCGTGACGCCCATGATCGGCACGGGCGGGGCCGTGCGCTACGGCAACAAGACCTACAGCAGCATCATGCTGATCGGGCTGGGGCCGGATTGGACCACGTACATCCGGGGGGAGTTCATGCAGGGACGCCCCTTCCTGCAGAACGAGTACGACCGCTCGGCCGCCGTGGCCGTGATCAGCGCCGACGTGGCCGAGGAGGTGTTCGGCGGCGGCGACGCCATCGGCGCCACGCTGCGGCTGCAGGGGGTGCCGTACCGGGTCGTGGGCGTCTTCAAGCCCAAGCCCAACCTGTTCGACGGCGGGCAGGCGCTGTGGGCGCACGTGCCGGCCACGACGGCGTTCAAGAGCTGGCAGATGGACGCGGACGACATGCAGTTCTGGGTGGTGCCCGCCCCGGGCGTCACGCAGGAGCGGGCCATGGACGACGTGACGCTGGCCATGCGGTCCATGCGCAAGCTCAAGCCGGGGGAGGAGAACGACTTCGCCCTGGTGCGGCAGGAGGCGTTCGCGGAGCTCATGGGCCGCATCACGGGCGCCATCACCCTGGTGATGACGATGCTGGCCAGCATCGGCTTGATGGTGGGCGGCGTGGGCGTGGTGGGCATCATGCTCATCTCCGTGACGGAGCGCACCCGGGAGATCGGGGTGCGCAAGGCGCTGGGCGCCCGCCGCGGCGAGATCCTGTGGCAGTTCCTGGTGGAGGCGAGCACGGTGACGGTCATCGGCGCCCTGGTGGGGCTGGCGTTCGGGGGCGGCGGCGCGCTGCTGCTGGCCGCGTTCACCCCCATTCCCGCGCAGGTGCCGCTGTGGGCCGTGGCCATGGCCCTGCTGGCCGCCGCGGCCACGGGGATCCTGTTCGGCCTGTACCCGGCCTGGCGCGCCGCGCGGCTGGACCCGGTGGACGCGCTGCGGTACGAGTAGGGACGGGACTGGAACGGCAGGGAACAGGGAATAGGGAATAGGGAATAGGGAATAGCCTGCAACTGCGGGTTACAGGGGACAGGGTACAGGGTACAGCCTGCAACTGCCCCACGGATGCGAGCCCCCGGCTTCACGCGCGTTTGCGCGCGAGGCCGGGGGTTCGGCATTTTGGGTCCCGCGCACGGGCGAGTGCCGTTGCTGGGGGCGGGGCCTGAAGCCCGGGCGATTGAAATCGCGGCAATGAACCCGCGATGTCGGCCTTCGCCGACAGCCCCGGCACGGGCGAGTGCCGTGGGCTACGCGACTTCGCGACGGAACAGCCGCGGCACCGTGTGCCGTCGCTGTTCTCCCCCTCCTGCCCGCGAAGCGGGGGAGGGGGCCGGGGGGAGGGGGCTCTCCGCCGGTGCACGAAGCCCGCCTTCACCGCCGGAACCGCAGTTCAACCTCCCCCAGGGGTTTTTGGGGGAGGTGCGAGCCTAAGCGAGCGGTGGGGGCGCCGCGCGATGCCGGCCTCTGTGCAGCAAATCTGAATCATCCGCCGACCGTCATCATCCAGACCCGCGATCTCGTGACCGAACCGACCAACACCGAACCCCTCGCGCCGCCGGTGGACCTGCTGGCCATCGCCGCGCACCGCGACGACGTGGAGCTGCTCGTCGGCGGCACGATGGCGCGGACGGCCGCGCAGGGCTACCGCACCGGCATCCTGGACCTGACCGCCGGCGAGCGCGGCACCGACGGCAGCGCCCACCTCCGCGGCGAAGAAGCCGACGCGGCGGCGAAGGTCCTGGGCGTCACCGCGCGCCGCAACGCCGGCCTCCCCGACGCCGGGCTGGAGAACACGTACGAGACGCGGCGCCTGGTGGCTTCCTTCATCCGTGCGTTCCGGCCGCGCGTCATCATCCTCCCCTACGTCACGGGGCGCCACCCGGACCACCGCATCGCCTCGCAGCTCGCCTACGACGCCAGCTTCCTGGCCGGCCTCGCCAAGCTCGACGCGCCCGGCGAGCCGCATCGCCCGCACAAGCTGCTGTACGCGCTCACGTACCGCGAAGACCCCGTGAAGCCCAGCTTCGTGGTGGACATCACGGACTACATGGAGACCAAGATGCAGGCCGTGCACTGCTACGCCTCGCAGTTCGACGGCAAGACGTGGGGCGGGGAAGTGTACCCCGGCGGCGACCGCCCGCTGTACGACCAGGTACGCATGCACGCCGCCCGCTACGGCTCGCTCATCCGCACGGCGTACGGCGAGCCCTTTCACGTCGTCGAGACCATGCAGGTGGACGACGTGGTCGCGCTCCCCGTCCGCAGCATCTGACGAGCACGACGGAGCTCGCACGCAACGCGAGCACGGCGGTGCGTCGTAAGACCCAGCCGAACCCGGAAGCCCGCCTCCGCGACGATGACTCCGTAGAAGTCTACACCCCCTCCCGCGCAGTTTGCGGGAGGGGGTGGACGAGCCTAGGCGAGGCCGGGGGAGGGCCCTACGCCTCCGCGCAGCTCACCTCGATGATGAGCCGCTTCCAGCTGGGCACGTCGTCGCCGTGCACGCGGATGACGGTGGCGCGGGCCTTTCCGCCGCGCAGCAGCCAGGGCGCCAGCCACTGGTTGATCTCCGGCGGCAGGTGGCCCACCGGCTCGCCGTCCGGCGCGTGCACCCACACCTCCGGGTCGTCTTCCAGGGGCGGATCGGGGATCAGCACCAGCGCATCGCCGGCCGTCATCTGCGCCACGCGCGCGGCGCGCTCGGCGAAGATGGTGCCGTGCACGGTGGTGCGGAACGTCGCGGGCTGGCTGTCCGGAAGCGGCGGGATCATGCGGAGTCACATCACGGGTTGCGTCGTCACCCGCCCAATGTACTCATCCCGCCACGCCGGGTAAAGCGTTTCGGCGCATCATCTTTCGCCGTCCGCGAACCTGAATCCCGCTCGCGTTTATCAATCGCTTCCACACCTCTGACCGAGCCCTGATGCACGAGCCCGTCTACCTGGATTACGCCGCCACCACGCCCCTGCGCCCTGAGGTGCGCGAGGCGATGCTGTCGGCGCTGGGCGAGCGCTGGGGCAACCCCAGCAGCGTGCACCGCTGGGGCCGCGAGGCGCGCGCCGCGCTGGAGGATGCCCGCGCCCGCCTGGCCGCCGTCATCGGCGCGAGCCCGGCGGAGGTCGTCTTCACGCGCGGCGGTACGGAGGCGGACAACCTCGCCGTGCTGGGGCGCGCGCGGGCGGATGGATCGCGCGCCGTCGCCATCTCCGCCATCGAGCACAAGGCCGTGCTCGCGTCCGCAAAGGTGCTGGCGGCGGAGGGCGGCATGGCGCGCACCATCCCCGTGGATGCGGACGGCCGCGTGGACCTGGACGCGCTCGCGGAGATCGTCCAATCGGACCGACCCGCCGTGGTTTCCGTGATGTGGGCGAACAACGAGGTCGGCGTCCTGCAGCCCGTGGAGCAGATCGCGGCGATCTGCGCGGAGGCGGGCGTCGCGTTCCACACGGATGCCGTGCAGGCGCTGGGCAAGCTGCCCGTGCGGATGGATCGCGTGCCGGTGGCGCTGGCCGCGTTCAGCGCGCACAAGCTGGGCGGCCCCCGCGGCACGGGCGCGCTGTTCGTGCGGCGCGGCACGCAGCTGCATCCCCTGCTGCACGGCGGCGGACAGGAGCGTGGCCTGCGCAGCGGCACGGAAGACGTCGCCGCGGCCGTGGGATTCGCCCTCGCCGCCGAACTGGCGGAGGCGGAGCGCGAGGCGGTGATGGCGCGCATGGGCGTGCTGCGCGACCGGCTGGAGGCGGGGCTCTGTGCGCGCGTGCCCGGCCTGCGCGTGAACGCCGCCGCCGCGCCGCGCCTGCCCACCATCAGCAACGTGTCGGCGCCGGGCGCGGACGCGGAGATGCTGCTGATGGCGCTGGACCTGGAGGGGATCGCCGCCTCGTCCGGCAGCGCGTGCAGCAGCGGCGCCGTGGAGCCCTCGCACGTGCTCACGGCCATGGGCCTCCCGGCCGACGTCGCCGGCCCCTCCGTCCGCTTCTCCCTGGGCCGCGAAACGACGGACGCCGACATCGATCGCGCGCTGGGGGTGTTCCCCGCGGTCATCGAGCGCCTGCGGGGGTAGAGCGGAGCCGGAGGACGAATTTCGTTGCAGGGCCGGAGGCCGAGCAGGGCCATGCGAATGAATTCGCCGCAACGACCACACGATGTCCCCCTGCGCGGACGGTCCGTCACGGGCCAGTGCCACGCTGGCACGTGGGGCGTGCATGCGTGCCGTTCTCCCCTCTGCGCGAGGAACGAGCGGGGAGGGGCCGGGGGAGGGGCGGGTTGCTGCCGGCGCGGGCTGTCCTTTCCCCGACGAAGTTCTCCCCCTCCTGCCCGCGAAGCGGGGGAGGGGGCCGGGGGGAGGGGGCCCTCCGCCGGTGACAGGGGCTCGCCATCGCTCTCGATGTCTGCTGATGCGATGCTCCACAATCCCGCTTGCGGTGTACCGAGGCTCGCAAGCAGGCGGAATCACCTGATCCACCGAAGTCCGTAACCGGAATCGATCTGATGCAGAAGCACAACGTCCTCGTCGCCATGTCCGGCGGGGTGGACTCGTCGGTGGCGGCGGCCATGCTCAAGGAGCAGGGCCACAACGTCATCGGCGTCACCATGAAGACCTTCTGCTACTCCGAGGCGGAGGCCGAGGCCAACGGGCCCACCAAGAGCTGCTGCGGCTTGGACGGCATCATGGACGCCCGCATGGTGGCCGACCGCCTGGGCATTCCGCACTACGTGTTCGACGTGGAGCGCGAGTTCACGCGCGACGTCATCGACGACTTCGTGTCCGAGTACGCCGCCGGCCGCACGCCCAACCCGTGCGTGCGCTGCAACGGCAACACCAAGTTCCGCGACCTGCTGCGCCGCGGAAAGATGCTCGGCTGCGACTTCATCGCCACGGGCCACTACGCGCGGATGGGCACGGACGCCGCCGGCAACGCCGTCCTGCTGCGCGGCGTGGACGAGAAGAAGGACCAGTCCTACTTCCTGTGGGCCCTCGCGCCCGAGATGCTGCCGAAGCTGATGTTTCCGCTCGGCGAGCTCACCAAGCCACAGGTGCGCGAGATGGCGCGGCAGATGGGGCTGAGCACGGCCGAGAAGCCGGAGAGCATGGAGATCTGCTTCGTCCCGGACGGCGACTACGCGCGCTTCCTGGGCAAGCGGCTGGGCAGCGATCACGCCGCCCTCTCCGCCGGCCAGCTGGTGACCAGCAGCGGCGAGGTGCTGGGCGAGCACGACGGCTATGCCCGTTACACCGTGGGCCAGCGGCGCGGCCTGGGCGGCGGGCGCTCGCTGCCCCTGTACGTCATCGGCACGCGGCCGCAGACGCGCCAGGTGGTCGTGGGCACGGCGGACGAGCTGATGCGCGGCGAGGTGGCCGTGGGCGAGCTCAACTGGCTGGCCGCGCCCCCCGCGCCCGGCCATGCGATCGCCGTGCAGCTGCGCCACCGCGCCCCCGCCGTCCCCGCGCGCGTGCGGGCGGTGGACGACGGCCTCGTGCACCTGGCGCTCGACACTCCGCAGCGTGCCGTGACCCCCGGCCAGTCCGCCGTGATGTTCAGCGGCGACGTGGTGCTTGGCGGCGGGCGCATCGCGGCGTAGATGAGAACTTCAGCCGGGAGCGGCGATGATCTACAAGGTCGTGCTTCAGAAGAGCGAAGAAGGCTACAGCGTCAATTGCCCGGGTCTGCCCGGCTGCTGGTCCCAGGGAGATACGGAAGACGAGGCGCGGGAGAACATCCAGGACGCGATCCGTGAGTATCTGATCGTGCTCGATGGTGGGCGGATCGCTTCATAGATCCGGTCAGACGCCGGCGCAGCAGCGCGTTCCTCGTCGGGGCGGTAGACAGCCACGAGGGAGGTCAGGATGGAGTTCGCGAAGACGGATTGCTTCAGCAGCGGCCCATCCCTGGAGGCGCTCGTGATCTTCATGGTGCTGATGATCGCGGGAGCGCTGTACGCGTGGACGTCGCTGCGCCCCCCGCGCCCGCCCAAGTGGTCGCTGACCGGCAGAACGCGTCCGCGCGGATGAAACAACGAAACGGGAGCGGCGCACGTGGCGTCGCTCCCGTTCTTTTCATCGACGCGAAGCCGTGGACTGCGATCCGGAAGCGTTTGCGACCGACTGCCCGAGGATGCTTACGGGCAAGGCGGAGAGGAGTACACGATCGTAAAGTAGGGCGACGAAGAACCGGACATGGTGAAGTGACCGTCGCAATAGATGTAAGCGACGCCCACCTGCTGTGTCTTCTGCGCGGTCGAGTAGAAGGTCTGCCGGTGATCCAGCTGGCCGTGCACGCCCATGGCGCCCGCTGGCGCGGCTGCGTACATCGAGCCAAGAAGAAGTGCCGCGGCCAGAGGCGCCGAGAGCATCTTGCGGAGTGCAGCCCGATCCGTGTTGGACATTGGAACTCTCCCATGAACAGGATGAAGTAGCAGGTGAATAATAATAACGTCGTATAAGGTGTGTGGTCAAGCGTGCTGTATCTACGCCGAAACGGGAGCGGCGCACGTGGCGCCGCTCCCGTTTTCCATCACGTCCCGCGTGTACTCACGGGCGCTCGGTTGCTTTCCTCTCATATCAGCGGCCGCGCGGAGTTGGAGCCGGGCACGGGCAAGGACGTCTTGGCCGCGCCTGATTCCTCCACGGCAGGTGACTCACGGGCAGGGCGGCATGTAGTTGTAGAACGTGTAGTAGGCCGTCTCGTAGCCAGACGTGAAGTAGTCTCCATCGCAATAGTAGACCGTGTAGCCTACCTGCACGGTCTTGGACACATCCGAGTAGAACGTCTGCTTGTGATCCAGTTGGCCGTGCGCATCTGAGGAGCGCGCCAGCGTGGCGGCCGAGAGGCTGCTGAGCAGCAGCGGGGTGGCCACCGCAGCTAGAAGTGTACGGCGGAGCGTGTTGCGGCGAGTCGTGGACATCAGGCCTTTGTCTCCGTTTTTCCAAGGTGGACCGTCCGATCAAGCGACGATCTAGTCCATAAAACGTCACGGCACAGAACGAGTGGCTCACAACCTTGTGCGAGCGGCGCACGTGGCGCCGCTCCCGTTTTTCATCGACCGAAATCGATCGGCCGCGAAGATTCGATCAGGCTAGTCCAGCGGCTTGGACGCCGCGAGCATCTGCCGCAGGCGGCCCACCTGCGAGTCGTGGATCAGTTCCTCGGCGTCGGCCTCGTCGCCCTGCACCTCGATGAAGCGGGGCGGGCGCGACTGGTCGCTCACGCAGTGAAAAATGACCCGGGGCCGGATCGAGAGGCCAAAGCGGCCGCCCGATGAAAAGGCTTCCCAGGTAAGCAGGTCCTCGTCGGTGAACGTCTGGCTCATGCGCGGAAAGTTCCCAGTGCCAAGTGACTAGTGCCAAGTGATCGTGCCAGTGCAGGATGCCTGCCGCTCGGCGGCCACTTGGCACCTGGCACTAGGGAACTTGGCACTTCCCTTCTTCAGTGCCTCATCCCTGCGGCGGCGGCGAACTCCTCGAACTCCTTGCGGGCCGGCTCGTCCAGCGTCTCGGGCACGTCCACCTGCACCTTGACGAACTGGTCGCCGCGGCGGCCGCTCTTTTCCACGCCCATCCCCTTGATGCGGAACCGGCGCCCGGGCTGCGTGCCCGGCGGCACCTTGAGGACGACGAACTGCCCGTCCACCGTCCGCACCCGCACCTTGGAGCCCAGCACGGCCTGCGCCAGGTTCACGTGGATGGTGCACTCCACGTTCAAGCCGTCGCGGCTGAAGAACGGGTCCGGCTCCACGCGAAAGGTGAGCACCAGGTCGCCCGGCTGCCCGCCCGCCTCGCCCCGCTCGCCCTGGCCGGCCAGGCGCAGCTTGCCGCCGTTGTCCACACCGGCCGGCACGGTCACGTTCACCGAGCGCTGCCGGCGCACCTGGCCCGCGCCGCTGCACGTGCCGCACGGCTGGCTGGGCACCTTGCCCTTGCCCGCGCACTGCGGGCACGGCCGCGTCACGCCAAAGCTCCCCGCGCCGAACGTCACCGTGCCCTTGCCCTGGCACTCCGGGCAGGTGGTGATGGTGGCCCCCGGCGCGGCGCCGCTGCCGCTGCAGGTGGGGCAGTCCTCCGTCACGGGCACCTGGATGGTGACCTTGCCCCCCCGCACGGCCGTGCGAAAGGGGATCTCCACCGCGTATTCGATGTTCTCCCCGCGCTCCGGCCCGCCCGGCCGCGCGCCCGGACGGCCGCCGCCCTTCTTCCCGAAGTCGAAGATGGAGCCGAAGATATCACCCAGCCCTCCGCCGCCCAGGTCCAGGTCGTCGAAGGTGAACGTCTGCCCGCCGCCCGGCGCGCCGCTGGGGCGCCCCGCGCCGGGGCGAAACCCGCCCAGCCCGCCGAACTTGCGCATCTGGTCGTACTGCTTGCGCTTGTCCTCGTCGGACAGGATGGAGTTGGCCTCCGAGATCTCCTTGAAGCGCTCGGCGGCGGCCGCGTCGTTGGGATGGGCGTCCGGGTGGTACTGCTTGGCCAGCTTTCGGTACGCCTTCTTGATCTCGTCCTGGCTGGCGTTCTCGGCCACGCCCAGGACACGGTAAAAGTCCTTGGTCTGCGTCGACATCGTGACCTGAGTCCATGAACGGCGCCCCGCGAAGGGCGGGGCGCCGGAAGGTTCAGCCGTGCTTGCGGACGACCACGCGGGCGGGGCGGAGAAGGACCCCCTTGAGCCGGTACCCCTTCTGGAACACCTGCGCCACCGTGTTGTCCTCGGCCTCCACGTCGGTGGGCACCGTGGTGAGCGCCTCGTGGATGGTGGGGTCGAACGGCTTGCCCGCCGCGTCGATCTCCTCCACCCCCAGCGCCTCCATGGCGCGCAGGAACTTGCGCTCCACCATCTCCGCGCCCTCGTGCAGCGCGCCCGAGGCCGTGGTGGCCGGGTCGAAGTCCGCGATGCGGGCCAGGTCGTCCAGCGGCTCCAGCAGCCGCTCCAGCACCTGCGCCTGCGCCCGGGCGATGTTGTCCGCCCGCTCGCGCTCCACCCGCTTGCGGTAGTTGTCGAACTCCGCCGCCAGCCGCAGGTGCCGGTCGCGCAGCACGGACAGCTCGTCGCCCCCGCCGCCCGCCGTCACCGTCTGCGCCTCGGCCGTGGCGGGGCCGCCCTCGCTCACGCCGTTGCCGCCGGACGCGTGGCCGTTGGACTGCCCGTTGCTCGGGCCGCCGTCCTGCGCCTCGCCGTCTTCCGCCTGCGCCTCACTGGAGGGGCGCCCGTTGTCCTGTTCGCTCATCAGTCCCCGAAAAGAAAAAAACGCGTACGTGTCCACGAAGCATCGTCCATCAACCCCGCAGGCGGGGCAAGCGCGGTGCCACCCCTGCCCGCCAATCTGGCAGCACCCATCCCCTCGATCCGCCGCTTTCTACACCGCCGCGGCGAAAACATCTGACATCCGCGGCCACGGGAGACACGACGCGCGGAACGCCGATCCGGTTTCACCCATCGCACTCTCCCGTCCGCAGGCACGGTGCGGCGTACCGCGCCGCCGCCGTTCTCCGGCTGCATCCACGTGTGCCCGTTCCGGCGTGGCACCGTCCCGTGACGGAGCGTCCGCGCAGGCGGACATCGTGTGTTCGTTGCGGCGAATTCATTCGCTCTGCGCGAAGCCGGCCCCGCAACAAAACACCGGCACCTCTCCTCGCCTCTCCGCCGCTCTCCGCCCTCTGCGTCTTCGCGTGAGCCCAAGCCGTTCAGCCGATGCGCGCGTCCAGCCAGGCGCTCACGTCCTCCATCACCCGGTGCCGCTCCGTCTCGTTCAGCGCCTCGTGCATGAAGCCCTCGTAGCGCCGCACCTCCACGTCGCCGGGGCAGGCGCTGGCGAAGCGCGCCACGGCCTCCGGCGCCACCACCCGGTCGCCCGTGGGCGCCAGCACCAGCAGGGGAATGCGGATGCTGTCCGGCTGCTCGAACGCCGCGCGCATGGCCGCGCCGATCTCCGTGAACAGGCGCGGCGTGATGGTGGGATGCAGCAGCTTGTCCGCCCGATAGGCCTCCACGTACCCCGGCGCCGTGGACAGCATGGACGGGTCCAGCTCGTTGCTGAACGGCAGCCGCGGCAGCACGCGCGAAAAGACGCCGGAGAGCGCCACCTTCCACCGCGGCGCCTTCACGGCGATCCCCAGCAGGGGCGCGGAAAGGATGGCGCCGCTGAAGCCCGCCTCCGGGTGCGCCTGCAGGTAGCGGATGGCGATCAGTCCGCCCAGCGAGTGGCCCAGGAGGAAGACGGGAACGGTCCCGGGCACGTCCGCCGTCACGGCGCGCCGCCACGCCTCCAGGTCGCGCACGTAGTCGCCGAAGCGGTCCACGTGCCCCCGCGGCCCGCCGGACCGGCCATGGCCGCGGTGGTCGATGGCGTGCACCCGCATCCCGCGCTCCGCCAGGTGCCGCGCCAGCTCCGCGTACCGTCCGCCGTGCTCGCCGTGCCCGTGGGAAACCAGGACGACGGCGCGGAGCGGCCCGCCGGGAATCCACGACACGTGGTGCAGGCGCACGCCGTCGTCCGCGCGCAGCTCGCCCGCGTGCTCCCGGATGGGCATGGGCGTCAGCCGCGGGCGGCGCGGCTCACGGCGCCGCCTGCCGCTTGCCGGAGAGCAGCCCGAAGTCGCGCAGGTAGATGTACAGCGAGTAGACCGTCAGCACCACGGCGATGGCCAGGGTGACCATCGTGAACACCGTGTGGAACCCGCTCCAGTACTTCCAGGTCTGCCCGTTCCACCCGTTCTCGCGCGCGGCGGACTGCAGGGCGTACCAGAAGATGGCGGAGCCGATGAAGATGTTCTGGAAGACCGCCTTGAGCTTGCCCGCCTTGCCCGCCGCCAGGACCACGCCCCGTTTGGCCGCGAAGCCGCGGAACACGGTGATGAACACCTCGCGCCCGAAGATCACCAGCAGGATCCACAGGGGCAGCGTCCAGCCGAACCACGGAAAGCGCGTCTCGGGCTCCGTGTAGTGCGACAGGATGTACAGCGGGATGAACGTGGCGGCCAGGAGCAGCTTGTCCGCCAGCGGGTCCATCAGCTTGCCGAAGTCGCTGATGAGGTTGCGCGAGCGGGCAAGGTGCCCGTCCCACAGGTCCGAAAAGGCGGCCGCCAAAAAGACGATGAACGCCGCCAGCCGCCAGCTGAAGGAGTCCGTCATCAGCATGGGCGCCACCACCGCCGCCAGGACGATGCGGCCCAGCGTGATCGCGTTGGGAAGGTTGCGCCAGGCCATTGCGACGAACGCTCAGCTCAGGGACTTGATGACCAGCTTGCTCACGGCCTTCAACGTGTCGAACACGCCGATCCCGCGCACGGCCACCGCTTCGTAGTGCGGCACCGCGTTCGGGTTCAGCTCCCGCTGCAGCTCGTCCAGCGACGAGATGTTGGGCAGGTCGCGCTTGTTGTACTGGATGACGAACGGGATCTCGCGCAGGTCCAGCCCGTACTCCGCGAGGTTCTCGTAGAGGTTGTGCATGGACTCGATGTTGGCGTCCAGCCGCTCCACCTGGCTGTCGCCCACGAACACCACGCCGTCCACCCCCTTGAGGATGAGCTTGCGGCTGGCGTTGTAGTACACCTGTCCCGGCACCGTGTACAGGTGGAACCGCGTCTTGAAGCCTCTGATGGCGCCCAGGTCAACCGGCAGGAAGTCGAAGAAGAGCGTGCGCTCCGTTTCCGTGGCAAGCGAGATGAGCTTGCCGCGGGTGTTGGGCGCCACCTTCTCGTACACGTACTCCAGGTTGGTGGTCTTGCCGCACAGACCCGGCCCGTAGTACACGATCTTGCAGTTGATCTCGCGCGAGGCGTAGTTGATCATCGACATGGACGATTGCCTCCTAGAGATCGCCGAACAGGCGGTCGATCTCGTCCTCCGCCTCGTCCACGAAGCCCGCCTCCACCCGCGGTCCCGCCGGCGCCGCGGCCGACCGCGCGAACATCTCTCCGAATACTTCCGTGAGCTCCCGCACCACCGCCTTCACCTTGATCCGGATCATTCCCAGGGTGGTGCGGTTGTCGAACAGCACCACCAGGATCACCCGCCGCGCTACGTCGGCCAGGTACATCGACTCCTTCTCGCCCTGGTGAAAGAGCGAGCTGAACTCCGTTTCGCCGATCATGCTGGCGAGCTGGTCGTTCGCCGAGAAGTCCGCCGCCGCCAGCGACGAGAAGGCCACGGAGTCGAACTCCGGCTTCTCGCCCGCCGTCGTCACCAGCTGCCCGGCACGGTCCACCATCAGGGCGCACCGCGCGCCCGAGTCGTACAGGAACGCCTGCAGGATGCGGTCGATGCGCTGAAAGTCGCGCTCCTCGAAGCTCCAGCTGCTCGCGCCGATGGCCATCAGCCTACCTCCGCGCCCTGGCGCGCCTCGAGTGACTCTTCCAGCCGCAGCAGCACCGCCTGTGCCCGCTTGCGCAGCAGGGGCCGCCGCTCCCACGCCAGGAAGTCGCGCAGCAGCAGCACCGTGTCGACCGAGGACGGCACGCCGCCCAGGTACTCCAGGGCGGCCAGCCGGCGCAGGGGATGCGGGCTGAACAGGTCGCGCCGGCTGCGGCTGATCTGGTCGCGCACCAGCAGCACGCCCACGGCGGCCATGGCGGCGGCCGCGAGCACGGCGAACGCGGTGGTCCGTACGATTCGCTTGCTTTCCATCACCCTTGGTGAATGGCCGGAGCAGGGATGTGGGTTGATCGCGGGACCAAACTAACGGGGGCGCCCCGTAAAAAGCAAAGTGCCGCGAAGCTCTCGCGGCACTCTACGCATCCCTCGTTCCCGCGCGTCGCTAAATCTCCCTCCGCGCGTTCAGCGCCTCGGCGATGGTGACCCCGTCCGCGTACTCCAGGTCGCCCCCGATGGGCAGCCCGCGGGCGATGCGCGTGACCCGCACGCCCAGGGGGGAGAGGATGCGGCCCAGGTACAGCGCCGTGGCCTCGCCCTCCACGCTGGGGTTGGTGGCCAGCACCACCTCCTGGATGCCGCCGGCGCCCACGCGGTCCACCAGCGGCCGCACGTTCAGCTCGTTGGGGCCAATGCCGTCCAGGGGCGACAGGCGCCCCCCCAGCACGTGGTACAGCCCCCGGTACTCGCCCGTGCGCTCGATGGCCATGATGTCGCTGGCCTCCTCCACCACGCAGATGAGCGCCGTCTCGCGCCGGGCGCTGCTGCAGATGGCGCAGGGGTCCAGCTCCGACAGGTTTCCGCAGCGGCCGCAGGGACGCACCTTCTCGCGCACGTCCACGATGCTGCGGGCCAGCCGCCGCGAGTCGTCCTCGGGCTGCTTGAGCAGGTGAAAGGCCAGCCGCAGCGCCGTCTTGCGGCCTATGCCCGGCAGCCGTGCCAGCTCGCCGACCAGCTCGTCGATGGCCGACAAGCGGTCAGAGCCCCGGCAGGTTGAACGGCATCTGCAGGCCGCCGGAGACCTTGCGCATCTCGTCCTCGTACAGCGCCTGGGCCCGGTTCTGCACCTCGTTCACGGCGGCGATCACCAGGTCTTCCAGCATCTCCACGTCGCCGGCCTGCACGACGCTGGGGTCAATCTTGAGGGTGCGCAGCTTGCCGCGGCCGTCGGCCGTGGCGGTGACCATGCCGCCGCCCGTGCTCACGGAAACGGTCTTCTGTCCCAGCTCCACCTGCAGCTGCGACATGCGGGCCTGCACCTGCTGGCCCATCTCGAGGATCTGCTGAAGGTTGTTCATCTCGTTGTGCCGCCTGTGCGAATCATCATCCAGAAAGGAAAAACGGCGCCGGCCGTCCCGAATACGCCACCCGCACGGGTCCGCGCCCCTCCCCTCCGGGTGGGCGCAACCCGCGCTCAATCAACCAGTTCCAGGTCCCATGCTTGTACCGCCGCCGCCAGGACCGGTTCCCCGTCCATCATGTGCCGAAGCCGGTCGCGCCGCGCGCTCTCGTTGGTGATGCGCGCGGGGCCCGCGCCGCCGCCTCCGCCGCCGCTGGCGGGGAGCGGGGCCTCGTTGGCCACGTACTTCACCGTCACGCGCCGGCCCAGCTGCCGCCCCAGCGCCTCTTCCAGCGTCCGCTTGTTCGCGGGGCTGGTGACGGGGTCGATGGCCAGCGTGGACGGCGCCACGGGGACGACGATCGTCCCGCCCTCCCCCGGCGACACGCGCACGGGGCGCAGCACCATGCGCAGGGCCGGGGGCACGGCCGCGCCGTCCGCCAGCACCGTGGCCCACGCCTGGCGCACGGCCGTGGCGTCCAGGGGCCCGTCGCTCTCCGCCAGCGCCCCCTCCGCCGTCCCCGTCTGCACGGCCGGCGCCTGCGCCGCGACAGGCTGCGCGGCGGGGCGCGCGGGCGGGGCAGGGGACGGCGCCGGCGCGGCCACCTGCACGCGCGGCGGCGGGCCGTAGTCCTCGTAGCCGCCGTCGTCGTACGGCTCGTCCGGCAGGGGGATGTCGTCGTACGAAGGCGGCCCGTCGTACGCGGGCGCCGGACGCGAGGCCTGCTGCGCGGCGGGCGGGCGCGATTCCTCCGCGCGGGACGGCTCCGGGCGCGGCGCTTCCGGGTTCACGCGCGGCGCGGCGTCGTACGACGGCTGCGGCGCGGGCTCGCGGCGCGGCTCCGGGGCGGCCGCAGCGCTGGCGGCCGGTGCCTGCACGGGCTCGGGCCGGGGCTCCGGGGCGGGCGCGGCGAAGGACGGCGCAGGCTCCGGCCGCGGCGCGGGGGCCGGCGCGGCGTCACGGGACGGCGTCGGCGCGGGCTCGGCCGGCCGGGGCGCGGGCGCGGCGTCCTGCACGGGCGCCGGGCGCGGGGCCGGTGCGGCGGGCTGCGGGGCGGCTTCGGTCAGGCGGCCGGGCCGCGCCTCAGGAGACGCCGGCCGGCCGCCCGCGAAGTTTCCCCGGGGGGCCCCGCCGTCTCCCCCACCGCCGCCGCCGGCGCCCCCGCCCATGGCGGACAGCACGTCCTCCAGGCTGACGGTGCTCTCCAGGTACGCGAAGCGCAGCAGCAGCAGCTCGATGAGGATGCGCTGCTCGCCGCTCTTGCGGAATCGCCCGTCCGCGTCCAGCTCCGCCACCTGCGCCAGCATGCGCAGCAGGTCGCCGGCGGCGAAGCGCGACGCCATCTCCTCCACCACGGGCTGCAGGTGCTGCGGAATGGCCTCCACCTCGCCGCCGCCCAGCCGGACGATCAGCAGGGCGCGCAGGAAGTCCGCCAGGCCGCGGTAGAACTCGGCCAGGTCGTATCCCTCGTCCAGCATCCGCCCCACGAAGCGGAACACGTCCGCCGACCGGCGCTCCGCCACGATGGTGAAGAGCTCCAGGTAGACCTCCGTCCCCACCAGCCCCAGGATCCGCCGCACGTCGTCCGCGGAGGGGGCGCCTTCCGTGAAGGAAAGCACCTGGTCCAGCAGCGACAGGCCGTCGCGCATCCCCCCGTCCGCCTTTTGCGCGATGGGGACCAGCACCTCGTCGCCGACGGTGATCCCCTCGTATCCCAGCACCGTGCGCAGCCGCCCGACCAGGTCCACCGTGCTGATGCGGTGGAAGTCGAAGCGCTGGCAGCGGGACAGGATGGGCGGCGCGGCCTGCTGGATCTTCTGCGGCTCCGTGGTGGCGAAGACGAAGATCACGCGCGGGGGCGGCTCCTCCAGGATCTTGAGGAGCGCGTTCCACGCCTCGCGCGTGAGCATGTGCGCCTCGTCGATGATGTAGATCTTGAAGCGATCTTCTTCCGACGGGGCGTACATGGCCCGCTCGCGCAGGTCGCGGGCGTCGTCCACGCCGCGGTTGCTGGCGGCGTCGATCTCCACCACGTCCAGGGAGGTGCGGCCCGCCCAGATGCGCTCGCAGCTGTCGCACACGCCGCACGGCTCGCCGTCTTCCGTGCGGTTGGGGCAGTTGAGCGCCATGGCCAGCACGCGCGCCAGCGTGGTCTTGCCCACGCCGCGAGGCCCGCAGAACAGGTAGGCGTGCGCCACCCGGTCGCGCTGCACGGCCGCGCGCAGCGTCTGCGACACGTGCTCCTGCGTGGCCACCTCGCTGAACAGGCGGGGGCGGTAACGGCGTGCGAGTGCGGTGCGAGACACGGATACTGCCGGGATCAAGGGGAGATCGACTGCGATCGGGGGAATATAGCCCCGCCGTCCAGTGCACTCAACGGAGACGAGGGACGCCGTCGTGATCGCGTGCGATTCCTTGCAGAAACAGGAAGCATGGGCGGGCGAAGGCCGGTGCCTCCGTTCGCAATCGAGGACGGGCGGGAGCTACTCCCCGGCCCGCATGCCCGGGACGTCGCCGTCGCCCACCTGCCGGACCTCGGCCACCTGCGCGGTGCCGGAGCCGGGTTCGGCGCGGCGGCGAATCCCCTCGGTCGCGCGCGGCTGCTTGCGGGGGCGCCCGCCCTTGGCGCCGTTCAGGCGCGCGGCGGCCGCCTTGCGCTCCGTGCGGCTCTTGCCGCCCACGCTGGCAAAGGCGCGGAACATCGACGGTCCCAGGATCGTCACCAGCACGCCCGCCGTCGCGAGGTGCACGTCGATCTCGTCCCAGTGCAGCCCCTCGCCGGAGGGCGAGACCTGAACGCGGGCGAGCTCCTGCGGGGTGCGTTCCTCCAGCTCGGGATACAGCGACGGCGGAAAGGCGAATGCGGAGCCGAGCTTGAGCTCCACGACGATGCGCCCGGTGCTCTCGTCGTAAAACGCGTGGCTCGCTCGCGGCTCGGTGAGGTCCGCGATGCGGTCGGCCTCGCGGGCGGCCTCGATCTGGCGCAGCAGCTCGGCGTCGGACAGGCGGGGCTCAACCATGGATCTTGCTCCAGGCAGACCGCAGCAGTGCGCGGTGGTTTTCGACCATGCGCACGGCGCGCACGGCTTGGCGGGTGGAGAGGTTGATCACCCCCAGCACGGACACGGGCTCGCCGGGCGGCGGAATGGTTACCTTGACTTGGCCGTCGGCGTACCATGCGTGCACGTGAGGCGGCGGGTGGTCGTCTGGGTAGATCACGAACGACCAGCCAGCTTCGCGGTGGATCACAGGCATACCATAACCCATCACGTTGGGTTTTGTAAAGGGGCCGTCCCGCTTCCGCCGGACGGGGCTCGTCTGCGACTGCATGCACTCGGTTTGCTTCACCCCCGCGGTCACCCCATCCGCCACGCGTCCTCCACGTGCTCGATAATGGGGTCGCCGCCGGCGGGGAGGAGGATGGCGACGGCGTCGAAGCGGTAGACGTCGCCGGGCAGCCCGTGCGCCTCGATCCAGGCGGCGGCCACCTGCTGGATCTCGCGCCGCTTCTTTCGGGTGATGGCCTCCAGCGGGTGGCCGTAGCCCATTCCGCCGCGCGTCTTCACCTCGATGAAGGCGACGACCTTGCCGCACCGTGTAACGAGGTCGATCTCCCGGTGTCCGACCCTGAAGTTGCGGTTGACGACGACCCAGCCGCGCTCGCCCAGGAACGCGGCGGCCAGCTGTTCGCCCCGGTCGCCCAGCGGCTTGTTGCCGCTGGACCGGGAGCGCCGGCGATCCGGTGGTTTGGGCACCCTCCTCCAGGGGAACGAGCGGCGGCATCCGGCGGCCACCGGCGGTGGTCTTCACCATGATCCCTCCGGTCCAGCGGCGCTCGATCGACGGCCGGCAATCGGCTACAGCCACGCCGCGCCTGTCCTGCTACGCGGCCGTGGCGGGCGCGTGGGGGGCGGCGCGGTCCAGCGAGCGGTACTGGATGGCCTCGCCCACGTGCGCGGTGGTGATGTCGGCGTTGCCGTCCAGGTCGGCGATGGTGCGCGCGATCTTGAGCACGCGGTGGTAGGCGCGCGCGGAAAGCCCCAGCCGTGAGATGGCCGTGCGCAGCAGCGCGTCGCTCCCCTCGCCGATGTGGCAGAACATCCGCATGTCGCGCGACACCATGTGGGCGTTCGCGTGGATGTCCGGCCGCCCGTCGAAACGCGCCCGCTGCAGCTCGCGCGCACGGGTCACCCGCTCGCGGATGCGCTCGGACGGCTCGCCGGCGCGGGTGTCCGTCAGGTCGCGGTAGCGCACGCCGGGCACTTCCACGTGCAGGTCGATGCGGTCCAGCAGCGGCCCCGAGACGCGCCCCAGGTACTTCTGCACGGCGAGGGGGCCGCAGGTGCACCGGCGCTGGCTGTCGCCGTGAAAGCCGCACGGGCAGGGGTTCATCGCCGCCACCAGCATGAACCGGGACGGATAGGTGAGCGAGACGGCGGCGCGGCTGAGCGTCACGCGGGCATCCTCCAGCGGCTGGCGCATCACCTCCAGCACGTTGCGCCGGAACTCCGCCAGCTCGTCCAGGAACAGCACGCCGTTGTGCGCCAGCGACACCTCCCCCGGCCGCGGGTTGGACCCGCCGCCGATGAGCCCCGCGTCGGAGATGGTCGTGTGCGGGTTGCGGAACGGCCGGCCCACGATGAGCGACTTTCCACCGCCGATGAGCCCCGCCACGGAGTGGATCTTGGTTGTCTCCAGCGCCTCGTCGAAGGTGAGCGGCGGCAGGATGCCGGGAATCCGCTGGGCCAGCATCGTCTTGCCCGAGCCGGGCGGGCCCACCATCAGGATGTTGTGTGCCCCCGCCGCCGCGACCTCCAGCGCGCGCTTCACGTGCTCCTGCCCCTTCACGTCCGCGAAGTCCGCCTCGTACGCCGAGGCCGTGCGGAACAGCGCCTCGCGGTCCAGGGCGGCCACGGGCAGCTCCGCGGACCCCTCCAGGAACGCGATCACCTCCTTGAGCGTCTTCGCCCCCCGCACCTCCAGCCCGTCCACCACCGCCGCCTCGGCCACGTTCTCCTCCGGCAGCACGATCCCCGCGAGCCCCGCCGTCCTGGCCGCGATGGTGATGGGGAGGGCACCGCGCACCGGGCGCAGGGCCCCGTCCAGCGCCAGCTCGCCGATCAACAGGTACCGCTCCAGCCGCTGGATGGCGCGCATTTGCCCCGTGCCGGCAAGGATGCCCATGGCGATAGGCAGGTCGAACCCGCTGCCACTTTTCGCAATGTCCGCAGGTGCCAGGTTGACGGTAATTCGCTTGGGGGGAACGAGATAGCCGCTGTTCTGCACGCCGGCGATCACGCGCTCGCGGCCTTCCTTCACCGCGCCTTGGGGCAGCCCCACGGTCGTAAAGGCGGGGAGGCCGCTGGCCACGTCGGCCTCGACCGTGACCAGGTACGCGTCGATGCCGAGCACGGCGCCGGAGAGGACTCGTGCGAGCAATGGAGTGCTCCGTTTTGTCGGATTGTTCACGGCACAAAATCCACCGAGGCCCAACGGTAGCGACTCCCGTGTACGGCGTCAACTTGCTTGATGGCACCTGATGCAGATCGGTCCGCACCTGTCCAAATGGGAGCGTTCCGGACGCGACAGCCGTGGAATGATCGGGGTCATGCAGAATGAAAAAATCCCGGTGACATGACGGTCACCGGGTTCCTGGGGGGTGGGCGGGAGCGGAGTGCTGACCCGGCTCAGTTGGCGGTGGCTTCGATCCGGGTCCGCATCTCCGCCAATCGAGGGTCCAGGCGGCTGACGGCCTCCACCGCTTCGCGGGGAAACTCGTGCAGCAGGTACAGCAGACGGAAGGTGCCGCCCGAAGCCAGCTTGTCCTTGCGCAGCTTGGAAACGTACCCCGGCGACAGGTCCGCGAAGCGCTCGATCTGCTGCTGGGTGATGCCGCGCCGGCGCAGGTCGTTGATCAGCGCGCGCTGCTGGCGCAGCCGCTTGCGGCGGTACGCCTCGTCCAGCGCCTCGTCCAGCGCGGCCGTCTGGGCGGCATCGAGCGCCATGTCGCCGCACACGTCGCACACGGGCAGCACCAGGCCGCGCCGGATGCGCACCGCCGGGTCGTCGCGGTGCTCCATCTGCATCCCGAGCACGCTCGTGGGGCGCAGCACGCCCTCGCCGCAGCTTCCGCAGGCCCGCGCCGTACGCACGACTTCGCTTGGCATCACTCCCTCCAGGTTGATCGCGGCACGGTGCCGCGGATGGTGATGATGTCGTATTCGGCCGGGTGGCAGGAGACGATCCCCGGCTGCCCGTCGTCCATGTGGATCTCGATCTTGAGGTACCACCCGTCGGCCCTGACGAGCGCCCCGTACACGTCCTGCACCTGTCCGTTGGGCATGGCCAGCGTGTAGGCGTAGTCCTCGGGCTGCAGCGACAGCACCGCCTGCCGGGCGAACCCTCGCGCCTGCCGCGCGCTGCACCGAAGCACGGCGCGGATCGGGTCCAGCGCCCGCGTTCGGTACACGTGGAAGTTGTCCGACCGCAGCTCGGCCTGGAACTGCTCGAGGTCGAAGCGCGGTCCCTGCACCTGCTTTCCTCTGGGCAGCATGTTTGGACTCAGTCCAATGTAAGAAAGGTGCTCCTTCCGCACAAGTCCCACCCCAACAGGAAGCATGTGATGCGCAGTGTGAGTGCGTGTGGTGCGGAGGAGTTATGGGAGGAATCACGGCGAGATACCGCCGCGTTCCAACGGTAGCGGCGTGCGTATCCTTCGTCAACTTGCCTGATGGAATCTGGTGTAAGTCGATCCGCAGATGGCGAATCGGGAGCGCTACGGATGCGTCAGGCGTGGAATAGTCAACGCAATAAACCGGAGCGGGACATCCATGAAATCCTGTCGGGCCTTTGCGCGATCGCGAATTCGCCAGGTGCGCATGAGCGCGATCCTGGAGATGTGCATCGGGAGAGATGCGAGACGGTGGCGATTCGGGAGAGGACGGATCGGAGCGCGACGGATGCGCCAGGGGTGGACAACGGCGAGGAATGCGAACGAATCCAGCGCAGTCCGGCAGGCCCGCGCGGACGGATGGCGGATCCGGAAATCCGCTCGCGGCGTCCCTCTATGGTGTGGATGCGAGCAGAGACCTTCTCGGACGTCTACCCTGGAGCCAACCGTGACAGAGGCATCGGCACACACGCACGCGGCCCCTCGTGCCGGGGTGCTCGGCAAGGCGCACGGCATCGTGCGGCGGTATCCGGCATGGTGGGTGGTGCCCGCCTCGGCAGCTGCGTGGGCGCTGATGGCCGTAGCTCCGCATCCGCACGCCGGCCACCCGAGCCACCACGGGCACGCGCCCGCACCCGGCCCGAGCGCGCTCGCGACCGGCGCCATGATCGTCGCGATGATGCTGCCCCTCGCCATCCCCAGCATCCGCCACGTCGTCACCTCTACCGCCGGCCGGCTCCGGGCGACGGCGGGCTTCCTGGCCGGCTACCTGGCGGTGTGGATTGTGGCCATGCTCGCGATCGCGGGAGTGTGGACGTTCGCGGCGTCCTTCGCCGGGTGGACGGCGGCCGCGGTGGGCACGGTGGCGGCGGCGGCGCTGTGGGAGATCGTCCCCGCGCGGCAGCGGCACGCGCGCCGGTGCGAGCGGACCGTGCCCCTCGCCCCGGGCGGATGGCGGGCAGACGCGGGCAGCGCGCGCTACGGTGCGGCCTCCGCCACCGCGTGCGCGGGGACGTGCTGGGCGCTGATGGCCATCTGCGTGGCGTTCGCGCACAGCCTGCCCGTGATGGCGGTGCTTTTCGGCGTGCAGGTGAGCGGGCGCTATCGCCGGCTGTCCCCCTCGCTCGCGGCGCTGGCCGTGCTGGCGGTGGGGGCCGTCGCGGTCGCCGTCCGCCTCGCCGCCGGGCACGGCGCCTGACGCGACAGGCGCGGTCCGCCGTCCCTCGCGGAGCGTGCGCGCCGGCGCTACTCTGGTGTCCGCACGCTCCCCCATCCGCCGAGCCGCTATGACCGCCAGCAAGCGCCACCTCTTCTCGCTCCCCGCGGGCGAGCACTACCTGAACGCCGCGTACCTGGGCCCGCTCGCGAAGCCCGTCGAAGAAGCGGCAATGGCGGCCCTCATCCGCCGCCGCGATCCCACGCAGATCCGCCCGGAGGACTTCTTCACGGACAGCAACACGGCGCGAGCGCTGTTCGCGCGGCTCGTGAACGCTCCGGATGCGTCACGCGTGGCCATGATCCCGTCCGTTTCCTACGGGATGGCGACGGTGGCGAAGAACCTGGAACTGCGCGCGGGCCAGAACGTCGTGACGGCGCACGCGCAGTTCCCCAGCAACGTGTACCCCTGGCGGCGGATGTGCGCCGACGCCGGCGCGGAGATGCGGGCCGTGCAGCCGCCGCAGGGGAGCCCCGCCCGGGGCGAGGGATGGAACGCGCGGCTGATGGAGGCGATCGACGAGCAGACGGCGCTCGTGGCGCTGGGCAACGTGCACTGGGCGGACGGCACGCGCTTCGACCTGGAACGGATCGGCGCGAGGGCGCGGGAGGTGGGGGCGATGCTGGTGGTGGACGGCACGCAGTCCGTGGGGGCCATGCCGTTCGACGTGCAGCGCATCCAGCCGGACGCGCTGGTCGTCGCCAGCTACAAGCACATGATGGGGCCGTACGCCCTCGCGTCCATGTGGCTGGGCCCCCGCTTCGACGAGGGGCGGCCGCTGGAGGAGACGTGGCTGGGCCGGCGCGGCAGCGAGGACTTTTCCGGCCTGGTGGACTACGTGGACGACTACCAGCCCGGCGCCCTGCGCTATGACATGGGCGAGCGGAGCGCCTTCATCCTCACGCAGATGCTCATCGCGGCGCTGGAGATGATCCAGTCGTGGGGCCCGGAGCACGTCCAGGCGTACTGCCGCGGGCTGATGGCGGACGCCGTCGCCGAGGCGCAGGCGCTGGGCTACGTGGTGGAGGACGAGGCGTGGCGCGGCTGGCACATGTTCGGGCTGCGGCTGCCGGCCTCGGTGGATCCCCCGCGGCTGCAGGGCCTGCTGCGCGAGCGCCGCGTCACCGTGTCCGTCCGCGGCGATGCCGTCCGCGTGGCGCCCAACGTCTACAACGAGGCGGATGACGTGGATGCGCTGATGGACGCCCTGCGCATCGCCGCCGGCTGATCGCATCCAGCATCCGGCATCGAGCCACCTGCGTTCACGCGGAGGATGCGGAGGGGCGGGGGACGGCGGCTGATCGCGTAGCATCCGCCATCCATCTTTGTCGGTCGCTGGACGGACGCGGACGAAGCGGATCGCCGTCAAAATCGATCGACTCGTCCAGGGCGCGGAGAATCGGTCTCCGCGCCCTCCGTGTCTCCGCGTGACACCCGCCGTTTTCGCCCCGCTGGACCTCTCCCCGCCGATGCGTGTACCTGGGATGCCAATCCATCCCAAGTATCTGCGAAATATGAAGATGAAGATCATCGGCCGGGCGTGGCGGAGTGCGGCGGCCGCCGTTGCCCTGCTGACCGCCGCGGCCTGCCAGGACCTGTCCACCGGGCCCGCACCGGACGGAGACAGGCTCGCGGGCATCGACGTGTCGCACTGGCAGGGAAGCATCGACTGGGCGCGCGTGGCGGACGACGGGATTGCGTTCGCGTACATCAAGGCGACCGAGGGCGGCGACTACGTGGACCCGCGGTTCGCGGCCAACTGGGACGGCGCCGCGCGGGCCGGCGTGATGCGCGGCGCCTACCACTTCTATCGCCCGCAGACGGACGCCGCGGCGCAGGCCCAGCACTTCCTGCGCACGGTGGCCCTGCGCGCCGGGGACCTGCCGCCCGTGCTGGACGTGGAGGTGACGGACGGCCGCTCGGCATCCGCGATCGCGGCGGGCGTGCGCACGTGGCTGGAGACGGTGGAGCGCGCGACGGGAATTCGCCCCGTGGTCTACACACGGGCAGGGTTCTGGAACCAGGTGGGCGGCGGGTTCGGCGCGTACCCGCTGTGGGTGGCGCACTACGGCGTGGCGCAGCCCGCCATCCCGGCGGACTGGGACCGCTGGACGTTCTGGCAGCACTCCGACGCGGGGCGCGTGGCCGGCATCACCGGCGACGTGGACCTCAACTGGTTCGCCGGCGGTTGGGACGACCTGCAGGCGCTCGGCCGGTAGACCGGGATCGGCATACCCGACGAGGCCGCCTCGCAGCTGCTCGCTGTAACCTGTCCCCTGTAACCTGTCCCCCGCGGTTCCGCCGTTGACGGAACCGCATCCACCGCATAGGTTTTCCGCGCACGGCCGGGTCCCGTCCAGGGCACCCGGCCGGTTCCGTTTGTGATCGCGATCAATCCAAAGCCGGTTCAGAACGATATGCTCAAGCTGGGAATCGTGGGGCTGCCCAACGTCGGCAAGTCCACGCTGTTCAACGCCCTCACGGCGGCGGGCGCCGACGCGGCCAACTACCCGTTCTGCACCGTGGAGCCCAACGTGGGCATGGTGGAGGTGCCGGACCCGCGCGTGGACCTGCTCGCGGAGAAGGTGCAGCCGCAGCGGGTGCTGCGCGCCACCGTGCAGTTCGTGGACATCGCCGGCCTGGTGAAGGGCGCGTCGGAGGGCGAGGGGCTGGGCAACCAGTTCCTGGCCAACATCCGCGAGACGGACGCCATCGTCCACGTGGTGCGCTGCTTCGACGATGACGACGTGGTGCACGTGATGGGCTCCGTGGACCCTGTGCGCGACCGCGAGGTCATCAACCTGGAGCTGGCGCTGGCCGACCTGGCCGTGGTGGAGAAGCGGCTGGAAAAGGCCCGCAAGGCCGCGCGCGGCAACGACCGCGAGGCGCAGGCGGAGCTGGGCGTCCTGGAGCGGCTGTCCGCCGTCCTGGACAAGGGCGAGCCGGCGCGGGCGGTGGACGCGAACGAGGACGAGCAGCGCATCCTCCGCTCGTACAACCTGCTCACCGCCAAGCCCGTGCTGTACCTGGCCAACGTGGCCGAGGACGACCTGCCGGAGGGCGACAATGCGCACGTCCGCGCCCTGCGCACGGCCGTGGAGGCCAGCGGCGAGCGCGCGGAGATCATCCCCATCAGCAGCAAGATCGAGAGCGAACTGGCGGAGCTGCCGGACGAGGAGAAGCGCGAGTTCCTGGAGTCGCTGGGGATCAGCGAGCCGGGGCTGCACACCCTCATCCGCACGGGCTACCGGCTGCTGGGGCTGCAGGTGTACTTCACGGCGGGCGAAAAGGAAGTGCGCGCCTGGGAGATCCCCGTGGGAGCCAGGGCGCCGGAGGCCGCGGGCGTCATCCACAGCGACTTCGAGCGCGGCTTCATCCGCGCGGAGACGGTGGCCTTCGCGGACTTCGAAAAGCTGGGCAGCGTCAAGGCCGCGCGCGAGCAGGGCTTGATGCGGTCGGAAGGCAAGGAATACGTCGTGAAGGACGGCGACATCCTGCTCTTTCGCTTCAACGTCTGACCCGGATGGACGAAAGCCCGCGGCGGAGGGATCGCCGCGGGCTTCGTACTTCCTCCTCACGTTCCCCCGCTCTTCCCCGCCCGGCATGTCCACCCCTCTGTTGATCCTGGCCTGCCTGTCGCTGTTCTACGTCGGGGGGCCGTTGATCCGGGTGCTGGAGCGCGAGGCGCCGCCTCGAATGCGCCGCATCCCGGTCGAGGAGGCGCCGCGGACCGTCGCCGCCGCCCTCTGGGAATGGAAGCAGGCTCTTGGCGATGCGCGGCTCTCGCTCGTCGCCGTGCAGCAGATCCTTCCCGCGCACATCCCCATGCCCGAATCGCTGCCGCCGCCCTCCGGGCACGTGCTCCACTTCGTGGACCGGGCCGCGAGCGTGCACGGGCTGGACTACGTGACGTCGGCGGGGCGCTGGCAGGTGTTCCTGACGCCCTTTGACGACGGGACGGAGGTCGTCACGACCAACTACGCGATCCCGTTCACCTTTGCGCCGCACCCGGGGAGGCACGTCGCGCGGGTCCGCGGCGTTCGCGACCTCGCGCGGCTGCGCGCCCTGCACGACGCACACGTGTCGCTCGCGGCGGGCGGGCGCCGGTACGCCGCCATCCCGGGCGACGAGAGCCTGGCCGGCTTCGTCGCGGACCACGAGACCAGGACGGTGGAGCGCCAGTGCGAGCTGGGGTACAAGCGGCGCGTGGACGACGAGTACGCGCCGACCTTGCGCGGCGCCTTTCGCGACGTCTGGAGCTTTCTTCCGCCGCTGCGCTGGGTGAATGCCGTCCGCGAGCGTCGCCTTGCGCGCACGCTGCGGAACGCGATCCGCTGATCCGCGCCTCCCGAAGACAGGGATAGAGATGGAGGCGCGCGCAACGGCGTCATCGTTACGAAAGTACGGGGTGGGATTCGGGTCTTCGGTTCCCGAAGCAAACGGGGGTGGGGGGGCCCCCGGGCCCCCCCCCCCCCGGTAATAAAAGATAAAACCGCGCGTTAGAAA